>OGVQ01000023.1_pt1 | contig 46853 bp, 34 predicted proteins | sample 1575801 | NCBI WGS metagenome assembly OGVQ01 (sample SAMN07581550, study PRJEB24739) | freshwater metagenome | place: Singapore | collected 2015-04 | reverse complement strand
ACTCCCAGAAGCCAGTTGTTTGCCGTCGGGGCTAAATCCCACACTAATGACCGAATTCTCATGACCTTTCAGGGTATTCAGGACTTTCCCTGTGGTCACGTCCCAGATTTTGATCGTGTTGTCATCACTCCCAGAAGCCAGTTGTTTGCCGTCGGGGCTAAATCCCACACTAATGACCGAATTCTCATGACCTTTCAGGGTATTCAGGACTTTCCCTGTGGTCACGTCCCAGATTTTGATCGTGTTGTCACGACTCCCAGAAGCCAGTTGTTTGCCGTCGGGGCTAAATCCCACACTAATGACCGAATTCTCATGACCTTTCAGGGTATTGACTGCTAAGGCTCGTTTTTCCTTCTCTTCATCACGCTGCAAATATACCGATTGTCTTAATGCTGCTATCGTTGGTACTTGAGTATCAGATTTTGCCCAAGATGCGAGTTTTAGTTTTCCACCAGCCTTCAAGCCTTCTATTAAAGCGTTTCCGGTGTCTTTTAAGGCAAACTGGGCTTCACTGGATTTAGTTAAGGCTTGAATTGCATTAATATCAGCTTGTTGTTTTTGAGTTTCTGCCCTCTTTGCAGCATTCCAAGCTGTGACTGTTAGCAAAGTTAATGCTATTCCTGCGGCTACTGAACCTGCAAGGGCAATTTTGAGAAAGCGATTGAGTTTAGCTTCACCAATTTTTCTTTGTTGTTTTTCCTGTTCCAGTTCTGCTATCACCGCTTTTAATTTCGGTTCTTGTTGCTGACGAATAAACAAAGCCAAATAATCGTGAACTAATTGATAACGTTCACAGGGATTTTCTGGTAACAACACCACTAAACCCGATTTGACAAATATCTCTAATACTAAATCTAATTTTTTCTCAGCTTCGGTGTTATCTCGTTCTAATAATGATTTTAAATCAGCTTCTAATTCTGCCTTAGTTTTTAACGGTCTTGTTCCTTGTTCGTCTGTGAGAAAATAAAGTAATAATTCCGCAAGTTCTTGATTGTTCTGACCGCAATCATTGACTGTTTCCCCTAAATAACTTTTCACCAATTCTTGTTTGTTACCGATTTGCTGATATGCTGCTAGGGTTGTGATATTTTCTGTTTCTAATTGCGCCCCCACAATTTGTAATTCAATGGGACGAACCGAACCTACTTCTCCCGCCAAATCTTCTACCAGTCGGTTAATTAAATCAGGTTCTAACTGAAAAGTTGTTTTTTCTGTTAATCTATCAATCGTTAATTTAGCATTTTCTGGTGTTAAATTACCTAATTTATACAACACATTTTTACTCAGAATACCATCACCAATAATATTCATATCGGGAATTTCATCACATCCTAATAAAAGATGTAAATAATCTACCCGCAAAGATAAAATTACTCGCAAATAGCCAATATTTTTATGATTTAGACATTTCCCTAAAAACTTAAAAAATTCTGTTCTGGCTTTATCGTCAGGACACACAAAGAAAAATTCTTCAAATTGGTCAAAAATTAACACTGTTCTCAGGTTTTTCTGTTCAATTTCTACCAGTTTTAAAATAAACTCTTCCTGAGTATCTAATTTTAATTCTTTTGGTTTGAATTTTACTGGTAATACATCTAATAATTCTTTTTTTAACTCTGTAAACCAACTATTATAAACTCTAATTGTCATAGGTAAATTATCTTTAAACCCGATAGCTGTATTTTCCAATGCAGGAATTAACCCAGCATTAACTAGGGAACTTTTACCAACTCCTGACTGTCCATGAATAACAATGATTTTTTTATCATTTCTGCCAATGCGTTCAATTAAATTATCTACATCAATTTTCCGTCCAGATGCTTCAATCTCTGGAGAAATATTTTCAATGATTTGATTTGATTGTAGAGACGTTCCATGGAACGTCTCTACATTAATATTTGTTGTTTTTGATGGTTTTAACCAACCAGCACCAATAAACGCCCGCAAACCAAATTGTTGTTCAATAGAACGACTTTCTAATTTGGTGTTAAAAGCTTCTAAATATTCGTTTTTTTGAAACAATAGTTGTTGTAAAAAATTGAGAATTTTAACATAAAGTTTTGGTTGATTATTGATAACCCCGATATCTTTAGCCAATTTTAAATTACTAATCGCTTGTTCATGTTGTTGTAATTTTTCTTGGGCTTGTGCTAAAATTAAGAATAGACTTTGACGATAATAATTTAGTAGGGGTAATTCATGAATTACCCCTACCCCTTGATTAGCGATTTTATCTGTTTCTTGAAAATTTGATTGTTCAAAATTAGCTATTGCTAAAAATAGATAATCTTCCCCTATTTTCAAGATATTATTTTCAGCTTGATGTATTTTTAAAGCTTGTTGAGATAATGTTTTTAATTGTTCCCATGCTTGTAAATCTTGCAAAATTAACCCAAATTTTGATAAAGAATTAGCAATTAAATCCAGACGTTGAGCATTTTTAAACTTTTCTAATGTTTGTTGCAGATAATTTCCAACTTCTCCCCCTTCCCTGCTAGGGAAGGGGGCTGGGGGGTTAGGTCTGAATTTTTCATAATTGCAAATTGTCAGATTATAAAGTATTTTCCCTTGAATTTCTAAATTATCGGTTGTTTGCCAAAAATCCCAACTTTGTTGATAGTAATTAATAGCTGTATCCAATCGTTTTTTGTTATATTCAATAAATCCTTTTAAAAAATTACAATTAGCCTGAAAATCTGATTCTAAATCTTGTCCATATTTTTGTAAGTCTTGTAATGCTAATTCAAGTTCTTGTAAATCTACATTCAAATCATCATTTAATACTTTATCTATTACTGATTTGAGTAAATTAATTAATTCATCAAAAGAAAGAGAAAAATTGATAATAATTCCCCAACTTTCAAAATCAGGTGCAGATTCCATGATTTGTTGATATATTGCATCATTAATCCATAGGACTAGCGGATATGGACAATTATTTCTAAATTCTTCCCTGACTTGATTAGCTGAACTGAACATCTTTGATAAATTCGGTAATGATTCCCAACCGATAATCATTAATGCTTGAATATTCTGATCAAATTCTTCTTGAATAGCATTATATAATGTTCTTTCTGATTTTTGTAGCCGTAAAATCTGAATTTCAATCTCACATATTTTCTGTAATTCTTGAATAAGTTGACTTTGTAAATCGAGATAATTGCATTTAGCCAAAATCAGCTTAAATTCTCCCTGAGATGCTTCTAAAGACCATGCTAAATCTTCTAGTTGTTGTAAGTTTGTCATATTTGGTGATTGATGATAAACAATATCCCCGACTTCTAAATTTTAATCTTGATAAATAATAACATTGATCGAAGGCAATAATTCAGGTGAGATGATAAGATCCCCGACTTCTTTGATTTATTGTGTCCATAAATTATAAATTGATCTCAGAAGTCGGGGATCTAAAATCCTGTTAATCCTTAAATCGGTGGATATCCTGATTCAGACAGCTTTTTCGATTCTGCTAAAATTGGGTTAACATCAAACCATAATTCGCCTTGATCTCGATATTCAAAGACAAATCTACTACGGATTAATTTCTGATATCCTTGGTCATCACTAACTTCTTTAGTTTCTTTCACATGACGTAATAATTGCCATTCTTCAGCAGAAATAGCTAAAGACTTTTCATTGCGTTGTTCACGAATAATCTGCTCTAAAGTGTTACCCTGGAGAGGAAATTTTTTATCTTTCGTAATCCAGGTATTTAATAACTTTAAAATATCGCGCACATGACCACCGCTAACCTGACACAAACGGTCTAAACTTTCTGGAATATCAAAAATGTCGGTAATTTTATTTAAGCGGTCTTCTGGTGCTAAATTAGGAAATGCTCTAGCTAAAATCATCTGTCGCATGAGCACCAATCCCTGTTGATGGATGCTACCATCTGAATATTTAACAGGAACCATTGGTAATATTTTTGGTTCTTCTGGAAATCGTTGGGTTAATGTTCCATATTCATTGGAAAATCTCAAAGCCAAAGGCATGGTATAAATGACATGACAATTCAGTTTAGTCAGATATTCACCTTGGTCTACAAATAGATATTCTTGTTGTGTTCGACCCCAGGTTTTAATGGTATTATCTATGCGGTCTAGGTTATCAACTATGACAACTAAACCATTTTTACCTTGTTGTTTAAGTTTAGCAATAGCTGGTTCTAAAAGTTCTTGATTGATTGCTTGTAATAAGTTGGTTTTTTGTGGTCCTAAATATTGGTTTATTTTGGTTCTTAATGTAGGATCACTTTTCATTTTTGTGGTGATTTCCCCAATCCCCAAAGACAAAGATAATTTTTCTCCGTCAATAGTATAACCAATATCTTGACCAGCAAATTTACCTTTAAAACCTGTAACTTCAGAGTTTAAAATATTCCATGCCCCTTGAAGTAATTTCTGAAATTTTCTCGGTTCTTCGAGGACAATTTTCTCCAGACTTTTACTAATGCGACTAGCAATGGCTAAAAATACATCGGCAATATCTACATCTGTAATTTCTAAATCTTCGTTAGATTCAAAATAAATAACATGAAAATCCGCTGCTTCTAATTCTACCTGCAACCGTAATAATTCTGTGGATTTACCGCAACCTATATGTCCAGTAAATAGGTTACAGGTAGGCTGATCTGGATTCCAAAATGTAATACTCTCTTTTAGAGTGCTGATGATATCCTCACCACGCACTTGAGAAAAGTCAATATAACATTTTTGGTCTTTCACATTCTGAGCTTTCAGAGTCTGTGCAGGGTTGGTGGCTCTATTAAAATCGTGAATATCCATTTTATCAGTAGTATGATTGTCTTAGTAGTGGTTAAGTATCCCTACTGACAATATTACTTGTTTCTCAGTAATTAGTAAAGGGTTTTAAACCTAATTTTCTGGCGAAAATGGGGATTAAAAGGGTAAAAACTGTAATAAGACTGAACCTAAACTCCCCACGAAATCCATAAAGCTGGGTTTACCTGCATTAACTGTTTCTGTGTAGGGTGTTTTTAATTCTGTAATAAAAGCTTTTGCCGTTTGCAGTCCTTGAGTATTTTTTTCTTTTGCAAATAATTCTGCTGCCTTTTGGGCATCTTGTAAGGCGTTTTGTCTGTCTAAACTTTGATAACTAGCGATACCACGGGCTAAATATGCACCGGCATAGTCTGGTTTAAGAGCGATCGCTTGGCTAAAATAATCAATAGCTGGCTTAAGATTCCCCTTTTGTGCCTCTGCTACACCCCAGGCATAAAAATCTTCCGATTTAGCAATCTGTGAAGGTATTCCTACCGCACCTTGAAAATTTGTCCCCGTAATATTTGCACCTTTTAATTCAGCATTCATTAAAAAGGTATCTCGTAAATCAGCACCAGTTAAGTTTGCACCACTGAGTTTAGCTTCACTTAAATTTACACCAAATAGACTTGCACCACTTAAATTAGCACCCCGTAAATCAGCACCAGCCAAATTTGCCCGACTCAAATTAGCACCCCGCAAATCAGCACCAGCCAAATTTGCCCCAGCTAAATCAGCCATCACTAATCCGGCATTAGTTAGTACACACTTAGGACATTGTTTTTTTGCTAATAACTGTCTAATATCTTCATAACTCCCAGCTTGGACGGCACTTGATAAGCTGAGTGTGACTAGAAATACAGATGTAGCTAGAATTCTACTGTTCATAATTTTTGTATTCATTCTGGTGATTGGTAATTGGTAAGGAAAATATTCTCCTCTGCACCCCTGCTCGCTATTGAGCCAAGTTTAAACCAATAATACCCACAATTATTAAAGACATAGAGATAATTTTGATCACCGTAAAAGACTCATGAAACCAAATCACGCTAATAGTAGCAATTATCAGAGTACCCAATCCTGCCCAAATAGAATAAACTACACTTACCGGAATTGTTCTTAAAGAAAGGGTTAAAAACGTTAAAGAAAGTCCATAAAATACAAAAATAAAAATTGAAGGGATAATTTTCGTGAATTCTTCTGAAAGTTTCATACAAGTTGTTCCCGACACTTCAAAGATAATTGCTGCGATTAGATAAAGCCAACTAATTAACATATAATTTTCCTATTTGAGTGAAAGGGAACAGGGAACAGGGAACAGGAAATATACAACTGTTCTTATTTTGATTATTTGCTCTTGAAATACTGACTCCTGTTTGATGAAATTTCTCAGTATATAAATTTTAATTTTTAAATAAAAAAATTGCTGTTTTATCCGCTACTTGATAAAATCGCATTGCTACTGTTATACATTTAACAAATGTTGAAAATTTTTAACCGTTTCCGAAAATTGGCGATTATCAGCTTACTCTGCCTAATGCTAACCTGGTCATTACCTGTCCAAGCTGATACTAAAATTAGCCCCCGACTAGAACAACAAGTTTTAGAAATTATTCGCAAAAACCCAGAAGTAATTCTGGAATCTGTAGAGAAATACCAGCAAAAACAGCAAGAAAAACTACAACAATCACGGGAGGAATTCATCAATGATTTACAGTCTAAACCCAAAGCTATCATTGGCGATTCTCCCACGACTGGTGCAACAAAATCAAAAACTCTATTAATAGAATTTTCTGATTTTGAATGTCCTTATTGCGCCGAAGCACATCAAACACTCAAGGATTTATTAGCAAAATATCCAGATAAATTCACCTTAGTTTATAAACATTTCCCCCTCTTTCAAATCCATCAACAAGCCTTACCAGCAGCCAAAGCAGCTTGGGCAGCTTATCAGCAAGGTAAGTTTTGGGAATATCATGATGCCTTGTTTACCAATCAAAATAAATTGGGTGAGACTTTATATTTAGATACTGCTAAAAAACTAAATTTGAATGTCATCAAATTTAACTCTGACCGCGAATTAGCTAATAGTTTCATTCAAAAAGATTTAGAATTAGCCCGCAAATTAGGATTGGGTGGTACACCATCTTTTATTATGAGTAACGAGAATTTTGGGGGGCCTGTCAAGCTGGCAGAAATCGAATACATATTACAGGGCAAACAATGATTTTGGAGTAATAGTCTCTTTTTATACCAGATTTGTCAACATTGCCCATAAATCTGCATCTTTAGCTAGAGGTTGCACCGATTGATTAAATGTTGTAATTGCAATAAGTGTAAGGAGTAGTCTGATGAGAAGTGATGAGTATAGCTTTTCACTTCTCAATTCCTATTTTTAACCATTATCAGTTTATTAAAAAATAATCTTTACATTTAATAGCCAAAAAGATTACAACAGATAATAGGTAGTTATCTAAAAAATTACTACTGCAATAATTGTACAAGAAAACGAGGTTATGAATGCGTCACCTGGGATTTTTGGTATTATTACCTATTATACTGGCAACTACTTTTTCTGATCAATTACTAAAATTGGGAGAATCTACTGGTGAACTGATTGCAAATAAAAATAATCAAACCTCATCAGAAAAAATAAGTTACCTCTCTACCTTAGAAAAACAAGTAATTGATGAAACTAATAAAGTTAGAACAAATCCTCAGTCATATCTACCCATTTTAGAAAATTATAAAAAGCGGTTTCAGGGAAATCGAGTCAAAATTTCCCATAATACCTATTTAATCACTCAAGAAGGGGTAAAACCGGTTGATGAAGCGATCGCTTTTTTAAAGTCTGTCTCTCCTGTGGGTGCATTACGTCCCTCTAAAGGAATGTCTTTAGGTGCGAGAGATCACGTTAAAGATCAAGGATCAAAGGGTGCAACAGGCCATGATGGCAGTGATGGTAGCAGTCCTAGCGGTCGCATTAATCGCTATGGTAAATGGCAAACTACCGCCGGCGAAAACATCAGTTATGGACCAGATACCGCCCAAGATATTGTCATGCAATTAATTATTGATGATGGTGTACCATCCCGTGGACATCGGACAAATATTTTTAACCCAGCTTTTCGGGTGACTGGTGTTGCTTACGGTTTTCATAAATCCTACAGAACGATGTGCGTAATTACTTACGCTGGAGGTTATGTCGAAAGAGCAACCAAACCTAGTACCCCAGGGCGGAATTAAAAATTAAAAATTCAAAAAAGGCTCGTTGCTAATTTGATATCAATACTGCTCGGTTAAGGCTCAAAAGTCATTATATGGTAGGTTGGGTTGACACAAGGAAACCCAACATTATCAATGATTTTGTTGGGTTTCGCTGTCGCTCAACCCAACCTACATTTCCTATATTCATGTGCCGGCGGCTATTAATCCCTGATTTAAACCCTGCTTATTGCTATTAGCTAAACTATTCACCGTAGAGATAAATTCATGCTCTAAATAAGGCTTAGTTAAGTAAGAATTTGCTCCTAATTCGTAAGCTAATTGACGATGTTTCTCTGCACTGCGAGAAGTGAGAACCACAACTGGTTTTTTAGCAACATCTGGATTTTGGCGGATATGGCTTAATAATTCAAATCCGTTCATCCTTGGCATCTCTAAATCAGAGATAACCACTTCAATTTCTGGATGTAACTGTAATTGTTCTAAGGCCTCTATGCCATTTTGAGCTTGTAATACTTGATAGCCGGCTTTTTGTAAAGTTAAAGAGAGAGTTTGCCGTAAACTAATAGCATCATCTACCACTAGAATTACTTTTGGTAAGTTGCTATTTCCTGACGTATTAGCAGTTAGCTGTTTTTGGGTAGTAGTTGGGGGAGTAGATGTAGTAATTAGGGGTGTAGAAACAATTTTTTCCTCTGACATTGGTAAAGCTTGTTGATTTGCTGGAGGTGTCATTGGTAGTGACATAAAATCCAATGTCGCTTGCATTGCTTGAGTATCAATTAGCAAAGTTACATCAATAATTAAGATTAAATTACCATTAGCTAAACTACTACAACCATAAACATATTTCGGTGGCATAATAGAATTTCCTAAAGGTCTAATAACTAATTCTTGTTCACCAATAATTTGATCAACTTCTATTGCCACCATGCCATGATGGCGACGCAGGAGAATAATCGGATTTTTTACCATTCCTGCTTGTGAATTATCGGGTAAATTTTGTAAATTCCCTGTACTTAAAACTGCACCATTGTAATACATTAGTTTGTCTAATTTGTGCAGATTGATCATCAATTCATCTTCCTCTGTCCGCCAATGTAAAAATTGTTTGCCTTCAAATTCTTTAATTTGTTGAGCAGAGGGAATAACTATTTTTTCAATACTATCTTGTAGTAACGCATAAATAACTCCACCTGCCTGAACTAGCATGAGTTTATCTGTAGTCATAGAGAAAGGAATTTTGAGGATGAATGTTGTTCCCTGGTAGGGAGATGATTGCACAGAAATTGAGCCGTTAAGTGATTGTAATTGAGTACGGACAATATCTAAACCCATACCCCGTCCAGAGATTTCGCTGACTTTACCTGCTGTGGAAAATCCCGGAGTAAACATCATTTCTATTAGTTCGGATTCGCTGAGATGATGACCATAATCTCCATTATGATGATCGGGAATCAGATGAAGTTCTATAGCTCTAGTGCGGACTTTTTCTAAGTTTAAACCTTGACCATCATCATGGATTTCAATAACGGTTTGACTACCTTGATTATAGGCACGAATTTCAATGATACCTTGTTCTAATTTACCTCGTTCTCGACGAATTTCGGGAAGTTCAATCCCATGATCAAAGGAATTTCGTACCAGTTGTAATAGGGGATCATAGAGTTTTTCGGCGATCGCTTTATCAACTAGAACCTGTGTACCAGTTAGTTTTAATTCTACTTGTTTTCTATAAACATTGGCGAGATTCTGCACCATTTGGGGAAAACGACTGAGGATAGTTTCTAAAGGTAACATCCTCGCTTCGACTAAGTTATCTATAATATTCAGGGTTAAAGTATGTTTTTTCTCACTGATTTGAGTAGATTGTCTCATCAGTAATTCTAATGATTCGGATGTTTCTTGGATTTGTAGAGTTTCTTCCATTGCTGAGTGCAATGTTAACTGAAACTCTGAATAGATATCCATTTCCAAAGAGTCAAAATTTACGGTACTCACTGCTTGAGTATTGTCAGATTTCACATTATTTCCTTGTAATGGTAAATCCCGTAATTGATATAATGTTTGTTGATGTTGGTTAAGTTGTTGACTTAATCTATCAATTAGTTCTATAACTTGGTCATCGTATAAAGTTCGTCTTTTTTGATAAATTAATAATTCACCTGTGAGATAATTTAGTCGTTGTAGTCCTTCCACATCTACCCGCACAAAGGAAGGTTGACGAGAGTTTCTATTCACAGCATCGGTAGTTTTTTCTTCTCTTTGCTGATTAATTTTGATAGTTTCATCATTTGTAATTACCTCTTCACTAACGGGTGACGATGTGATACTTTCTAAATAATTATCATGTTGAATATTTTCTGCTGTTTGCATAATTGATGTCGTAACTATTTCATGCTCATTTTCTACAATGGTTTCTCCTCCCCAGATTGATTCCAGCAGATTATTATTGTCTTCTATTAATAAGGCAGGAACTATTTCTTTGATTATTAATAAATCTTGTAACTTAGGATGATCAAGCCAGTTTTTTTCTGCTTCGGTGATAGGCGGATAATTCTTATATTGTTTACCTAAGTCGCGGATTTGCGCTCTTAATTTCTTGATAATAGGGATAGCATTATTGTTTTTTTCGACATTATATTGAAATTTAGCAATGGCTAGGAGAATAATTAAAATTACACCTTGACGATAGACGGATAAAGATTTACTATCTGCTTGATCATCTAAAAAGTAAAGAAATTGTTCTAGCCAACTTTCTAGATAATTAACGGGATATGGTTGATGGGGTGGAGGAATTAATAAAGATAGATTGAGTTCTGATTCTGGGATTTCTTTGTAGTGATTAAACCAACCAAAAATATAGCGAATAACTTTTAAATAAACCTTAGCATTAACTGGTCTTAAAGGTTCATTATTACCATTGTTAACTGTGATTAAAAATTGATAAAATTCTGTGGTACTATTAAAAAATGTCTCTGCAAAAGATTGATGTATGGATGTAATTGCAGACTCATATTTTGGTACTGTTGCCAAAGAACTGGTTGTGGTTAAGGAAGACTTATCATCTATAACACTTGCTAATGCTTGTAATTGTGGAGATGGTGAACCTCCGGAAGTGCGATCGCCTTCCAAAACAGCTTTTTGTGCGGCTTTTAAATCATTAAAAGCAATTTGAGCAATTTCTAATACCTGTTGGGGATTGGTATTTATAGCGGCCATAATTGTCCGTGCTAGTTTTTGCAATCCTGGTAGATTTAAAGATTCTGCCAAGCCAATAAATACTTCACTTTGGGAATGTAATAATTCACAAAATTCAGCCCGTTCTGGTGGATTGCTAATAGCTTCATACAGACTATCGAGACGTTGTTTAACTCCGACTTCAAAAATAGATTTAACAATATCAAAACCTAATTCTTCTGATGTGGGAATATGGGTTTCTGCCCCAAAAGCATCACCCAATTTTTCTTGAATTTGGGCAAAGGCTGAAGTTGCGCGAGTCAAAAGTCCTTCAGCATTAATATTACTATTAGTAACTTCGGTGGTAACTGCTAGTTGTAAACATTCATAACCTTCAACTAGTAAGGCTTGTAATTCACTATCAATTTCTACATTATATAAAGCTTTAAAGATATCTTCTAAAGAATGGGCAATGGTCATGATGGTATCGAGTCCAACATTGGCAGCACCGCCTTTAATGGTATGTGTTGCCCGCATTAAATTATGGATTTTAGCTGTACTAGAACTTTCAACTAAAGTAAATAAATCTTGTTCAATCGCGTTTAACAATTCTGGTGCTTCACCCAAGAAATAGGCATACCCTTGTTCACGAATTACTGGATCTGTAATCATAATTTTTGCTTTTAGATTTTAGTAATTATTTTAAATTGTGAATAGGTGATTGGTAATTGGGAAGAGTGTTTATCCATTACCAATTACCAATTACCTATTTACTTAACCTTAAACTTACTAGCAGTTGCTAATAAATCCTGTGCCATACCGGTTAAGCTTTGGAAGACATTGGCAATTTCCTGAGATTCACCAAAGGTTTTGTTAGCAATTTCTGCCACATCATTCATTGATTGTGTGACTGTACCAGATTGCTGCATTTGGATTTGGGTGGCTTCAGTAATGCGTTCAATTAATTGACTAATTTCCGCAGTTGCAGAAACAATCGCATTTAGATTTTGACGGGTTTCACTAACTAAGTTTGTCCCTTCCACAACTTGCTGAATCCCTGTTTCCATTGCTACGGCAACTTCCCCAGTTTCTGCTTGAATCTCCTGGACTAATTTTTCAATTTCGATAGTTGCGGCGGCTGACTGACGAGATAAAGAACGAACTTCATCGGCTACCACTGCAAAGCCTTTGCCATATTCACCGGCTCTAGTGGCTTCAATAGCTGCATTGAGCGCTAGAACGTTGGTTTGAGTCGCAAAGCTACTAATCAAATTTACCACTTTGGAGATTTTTTGGGATGACTCACTCAAACGTTTAATTTTTTTGCTGGTTTGAGCCACGGTTTCTCTGATGGCTTGAATAGCATTCACTGTTTCATTCATGGCAGTATCACCAGAATCTACAGTTTTGTTAGCTTGTTGAACTGCTATTTGCACTAATTGGGCATTGTTAACTACTGCTTGGGTAGAGTTTACCATCTGTTGCAAATCGCTCAAGGCTTGGGTAATTTCGTCAGATTGTTGTTTAGCTAAATGAGTCAATCCTACTAGGGAGGTACTACTATTAGTGGAGGTTTGGGCTACTTGTTGAGAAGATGACTGGACCTGAAGAACGATTTGTTGTAGTGCTTGGAGAGTTCCGTTATAGGCATCAGCAATTGTTCCTATTTCATCCTCTGTAATGGGGGCGCGAACTGTTAAATCCCCTTTAAGAGCAGGTTTAACAGCCATCAGCAGTTGAATAGAACGCTGTTGGAGTAGTTCTTTAGCGGCTTTTTCTCTGGTTGCCGCTTCTGATAGTTTGGTAGATTGGGTTTGAAGTTGTTGCAAGAATTCTGTTTGTTGCAATGCTAGTCCTAATTGATCAGCAATCCGCGCTAACAGGTTGGTTTCTGACTCTTCCCAATGGCGGGTACTAGAGTTTTGATAAACTGCCAATAGTCCCCACAGTTTTTCACTAAATAGGATAGGGACAATTGCATAGGCTTTGGCTTCAAATCCTTCAAGAAGTTCAATGTAACAAGTATCAAAGCTGGCTTGATAAATGTCGCTGACTATTAATTTGCTACCTTTTTTATAATCACCACCGTTCATGGCTTGCAAACAAGGGTCATCAAAGGCGGTTTTTAGTTCGGATGTAACTAGTTTGATCCAACCTGGGGCTACTGATTCGGCGACAAAATGACCACCCCAGTCTGAGGTGAATTTATAGACTGCGACGCGATCACATTTGAATAGTTGGCGGATATCCTGGGTAGTAGATTTGAAAATTTCGTCTATTCCCGCAGTTAAGGACTGACGAATTTGGTTAACAATCTTGGAGAAGGTTTTTTCCTGTTCAACTATCTGGGCAATTTTGGCAGATTGTTGTCGTAATCTATCTAGATAATCAACTTGGGATTTAGCTAGGCTAAATTGCAATCCTATTTGAGTTAAAAAGTTGGCTTCTGAAGGTTGCCATTCACGGGTTGCAGAATTTTGATAGGCTGCTAGTAAGCCCCATAATTTTTCTTCAAAAAAGATGGGGACGATGATGTAGGCTTTAACTTCAATCTGCTCTAAAATCTCGATATGACATTGAGCATAGCCAACTTGATAGATATCATTAACTACAGAGATTTCACCTTTGGCATATCTACCACCTTGGGTTTCTTGGAGGTGGGTGTCAGGCCAAACCATTTGCAACTCAGGTGTAACTATTTTTTTCCAACCACTACCAACGGATTCAGCAATAAATGTCCCACTCCAATCTGGATGAAATTGATATACTCCCACGCGATCACATTTTAAAGCCTGGCGAATTTCTTGGGTGGTAGTTTTAAAGATATCTTCCACACCGATAGCTTGCCGAATGCGTCCAACTATCTTATTAACTGCTTTTTCTTGCTCGGCTACTTTGGCTAATTCTGCTGTTTGTGCTTGAATTTTTTGGATATAGTCAATTTGGGATTTAGCGAGGCTACATTGTAAGCCTATTTGAGTCAAAAAGTTAACTTCTGAAGGTTGCCATTCCCTAGTTCCAGTGTTTTGATAAGCTGCCAATAAACCCCATAATTTTTCTTCAAAGAAGATGGGTACTATCATGTAGGCTTTAACTTCAATCTGCTCTAATATTTCTACATGGCATTGGGCATGGTCAACTGCATAAATGTCGTTAACTACAAAGCTTTCACCTTTAGCATATCTACCCCCTTGGGTTTCTTGGAGGTGGGTGTCAGCCCAGACCATCTGGAACTCAGGTGTAACTATTTTTGTCCAACCACTAGCCACGGATTCAGCAATAAATGTCCCACTCCAATCTGGATGAAATTGATATACTCCCACGCGATCGCATTGTAGAGCAGCCCGCACTTCTTGGGTAGTGGTTCTGAATATTTCTTCTGTATCTAAAGATTGCCGAATTCTATTGACAATCCTATTAATTGCTTTTTCTTGCTCTGCTCTTTGTGTTAGTTCTGTTAAATAATCTATCTGGGTTTTCGCTAAACTAAATTGTAGAGCTACTTGACTCAAGAAACTAACTTCTGATGTTTGCCATTCACGAGTACTACTATTTTGATATGCTGCTAATAAACCCCATAATTGATCACCAAAGAACATGGGGACATTAATATAGGCTTTGGTTTCAAATTGTTCGAGTAATTCTAAATAGCAAGGGGTAATATTAGCAGCGTAGATATCATTAACGGCGATAGTTTCACCTTTAGTAAATCGCGCCCCCTTGGTTTCTTGAAAAAATGTATCTTCAACTAGTTCTTTTCGTTCAGTATTAACTAATCTCACCCAACCATGACTTACTGATTCTGCGATAAATTCTCCACTAAAATCAGGGTGAAATTTAAACACGGCTACGCGATCACATCTCAATACCTGGCGCATTTCTTGGGTGGCAATCTTAAATATTTCTCCCATATCTAAGGATTGCCTAATTCGACTAACTATCTTAGTTAATGCTTTTTCTTGTTTGGCGATTTGTCCTAATTGTTCTGTTTGTTTTTGTACTGTTCCTAAATACTCTCCCTGGGAAACAGCAACACCAAATTGTGAACCAATCTGGTTTAAAAAGCTCACTTCCCAATCTTGCCATTCTCTTGCTCCCGTATTTTGGTAAGCAGCGAGTAAACCCCATAATTTTTCCCCAGAGAACACGGGAGAAATAATATAAGCTTTGGCTTCAAACTGTTCTAAAATATCAATGTGGCATTGAGCTAAACCGATTTTATAGGTGTCATTAACAACAAAACTTTCCCCTTTAGCGTATCTACCACCCTTAGTATCTTGCAAGTGGCTATCTTCCCAAACCATTTGATAACCGGGAGTGACTACTTTTACCCAGTTATTACCAACTGATTCGGAAATAAATTGACCACTCCAATCATCATTAAAACGATATACTCCCACGCGATCGCATTTCAATAATTGCCGAACTTCTTGGGTAGTTGTTTGAAAGATTTTTTCGACATCTGGTTGTTGTAAAATCTTGGTAATGACTTTCGCTGCTGATTGTTTGGCTATGGAAGATTGTTTCAGTTCTTTTTCTAACTTAAATCCCTGCACTCTATAGGTAATTTCTGTAGCAATTTGTGCTAGTAGTGTGGTTTCAGTTTCTTGCCATGGTCTGGCAGTCGCACAACTATGAACTACTAATAAACCCCAGGCTTCATTATTAACAAAAATGGGTAAACTTAAACTCGCCCTAACTTGAAATTTTTCTAGTAATTGTTTTTGGTAGGGAGTCACTTGAATTTGATTGATATCGTCAATGATTACAGGTTCTACATAATCTTGACTGGTATACACACCAAACAAAATAGCGGCTAGATTTTCATTAATAGCAGGTGTCCAACCAGTGGCTCTGGATTCAGCTAAAACAATGCCTGTATCATCTGTAGTAAACTGATAAACTAATACGCGATCACATACCAATTTGTCTCTAACTTCTCCCACCGTTACAGATAATAACTGCTCCATATCTGGAACTTGTCGCATTTTGGCTGTTATTTCCCGAAACCTCTGTCTCCAGATTTTGAATTCTTTAGCAATTAAACTTTTGCTAGATGAATCATAATTAGATCCATTACCGTTATCTTTCTTCTTTTCTTGACTTGATGCTGGAGTAAAAATATTTCCTGCATCTTCATTTGGGTTTTGATATAAAGTCGTCATGGGATTAACCTCAATAAGTATTAGTAAAGATATAGAAAAGAGGGAATCAAGAGCAGGGGTGCAGAGGTGCAGGGGGAGAAAAATTAAGTCTTTATCCTGATTCCTGATTTTTGTTTCAGTTATGTGTTGTCCACAGAGAAGTTTGCAGCATTGCGGAAGTATCTAAATTGAAAATCATTTGTTCCGCATCATTAATAAAATACCCTTGTAAAAATGGGGTCATTTCTAGATAAAATACCTCATCTGATGGTTGTTTCATCCGTTGGGTATCCAACCAATCAATATCTATGAGTTGTCGGATTAATATTCCCAAATATTTGCCTTCATGTTCTAGCACTAATGCCATCATTTTGGACAAAAAATTTGACCCTTGTAAAAGTGGTGGATAACCTAGCATTTCTTCCAAATCAACCAACCATAACATTTCCCCCCGCCAGTTATAAATCCCCACCACGCAATTAGGCATTTGTGGTACACCACATATTTCTGTGAGTGGTATTTGCACAACTTCGGTAATTTGTTCTAGGGGAATTACTGCCGTATCTCTTACTCCTAAAGAAAAGCTTAAAAATTTTTGTTTGGTTTCCAAAGTTAGTTTCCTTCTACTCTAGATAATTGTGATTAGTCACTAATGTAATAGTGACTAATTTGCAATATATTATTTTATCAATTCTTTCAAAGTCTTCATCAATTCTTCCTTATCTACTGGTTTAGCTAGATAAGCATCTGCACCTAACATATTCCCCCACATTTTATCTACATCACTACTTTTAGTGGAACAAAAAATTACAGGAATATTGCTAGTTTTGGCATTATCTTTTAATTCCCGACAAATTTCATAGCCGCTTTTATCAGGTAAAATTACATCCAAAACTATTACATCTAGTTCAATTTTGTCTATTTTAGATTGTGCTTCTTCACTACTTATAGCACAAACGACAGAATAGCCAGCATCTTGTAAGTATTTACTGATAACTTGCATATCAGTTTTGCTATCTTCCACTACCAGAACGGTACTCATGATAATTACCTAATTTAATTCTTTTAAGAATGTTAACAAAAACTGGAATATTGTATTCAACAGATCCAATAAACACTTGTTGACTGATTTATTTTATCTCACTGGATAAATTGTATAGATATTTCTTCTCTCTAGCTAAGTGTTCAACATAAATTAACATACCTAATTAAGAAATCTGGTTTTGATAACTACTTCTACAAAACATTTGATGGTGATTGCATCCCCAAAAATTATTAATATTGAACAGGGTTTATCTTAACACTATATTACCCAAGTGTTCTCCGTAAAAATTAGGAATTTTTCCCAATATTTCCTTAAGTACGAAATCAGCCTATTGTCTGTCTTGGGTATGTTGCAGCTGAGGAGGATGAAGTAATTAGGGTTCTGCCATTCCCGCTTCTGGACTAGCTCCATTCTGATTCCCGGATGATCCTGGTACGCGTATATACTTACGGACTACATTCATCACCCGTTCAGCTACGATGGGTTTAGACATAAAGTCTGTAGAACCAACTACTTTGGCACGCACCCTATCAACTAAGCCATCATTCCCTGTTAGGATGATCACTGGTGTATCCGCAAAAGCCGAAATTCTGCGTAATTGTGTACAAATTTCATAACCACTGGCTATGGGCATAATTAAATCTAAGAAAATTAAATCGGGCTTTTCTTGAATAATAATAGGTAAAGCTTGTACAGCGTCTTGGATTTTCACAAATCTCAGTCCGTAACTTGTCATAATGTCTTCTAGTATTTGACAGACCTGGGGACTATCATCTACACAAGCAACCAGTGGGGCAATTTGATTTCTTATTTGTTTAACTGTGGGATTACCTGGATCAGCAACTAGTAAGGGTAAATCAGGTACTTTTATTAATTCAATGATACCTTTGAGAATGTAAGGAAGCAGGGAACGAGCGACGGGGAGAACATCTTGCTTCATTCTGATTGCCAATTCTCGCAGTGTGTACTTGCCGTTAATTAAACTGACAAAATTTCTATAGACGGAGGGGTTGACAAGTTGTTGCAACTGTTCTGGCCGCCGTAGTACGGGGGCAGAATTGGGGGAAATATTGGCTAAACCAGCTTGTGACCAAATTCCCCAGGAGTCCTGCATTTGTTTAATGGACATATCGGCACTGGTGAAGCTCATGGGCATTTCTAAGACCACATTCTGACTGCGACTGCAAGTAACAGATGCAAAATCTAGTTCCTGAGCTAAATCAAAAAATAACTCGGCGATTGTACTTTCGACAATGGCGTGAATTTTTTCCCTTTGGATTTTTTGTCTTTTGAATAAAATGTCTAGAAGATTGTAATCCCAATAATCAATCGCTATATCCTCATAACGAGGACGCATTTTATCCATATCTAGATCAGGACAATATTGGGCAATGTTGCGCCGCCAGCGTCTAAAAGGATGATCGCTACCTGTTGCCCAAACTATTCTGCCTAGACGATAGTAAAAAGCCCATTGTCTTCCTTTTGTGCTTTTAATTTTGAGTTGTCCATTGAATTGTAATTGTGTACATTTTTTAAACTCATGAAATAGGTTTTGAGCTTCTATCACGTCGGGATGAGTCATCATTCTTTGCCCCAGAATTTACTGATGATGTTATGTATTGATAAAAATGAATACTTACTTAATTTTCCTTGGTAAACATCTGATGGTTTAACTAGGGATTTAAAAACATCCTGTTAACCGATATGTTAGGGTCTCGTCATATCACATTTCTATGATTTATGATGCCAGTAATTATTCTAAATTAGAGGTTGGAAATGATAGATCACACCCTGAAAAAAATTAATAATGTGCCTTGTGAATGATAAATATACCAATATGAAGACACAACAAGTGTGACTTGATTGTGCTAGATACTCTTGCAATATTATATTCCTTTATTAACCGAAGTTTTTTCAGTAAAGATACTTAATTTACCGAATAAAAACACGGAACTGAGAATTAAGATACTGAGTGAAATTATTGATATTTCATGATTCACTTTGCTTGATTATTATAACTGTTAACAGCTAATCTTAGATTACCTTGATGGGCTGCTAAGAGTTGTTTTCCTGCTTGTTGATCTAAGCCTGTCCAGTGCATTAATAGGGATAGTTTGACCCATTTACCACTGCGTTCTAGTAAAAACCCAGCAGTTTCTCGACTTAACCCGGTGAGGTCTTGTATAATCCGCAGGGCGCGATCGCGTAATTTTTGATTGGTGACAGCAACATCAACCATGCGATTACCATAGACTTTACCTAGTTTAACCATTACTCCGGTCGAGAGGGTGTTTAGGGCTAATTTTGTTACAGTCCCTGCTTTTAATCGCGTAGACCCGGCCAAAATTTCTGGGCCTGTTAATAAACGAATGTCAAGATCACTTTCAATACTGACTTGATCGGCGGGGACACAGGCGATAAAAATGGTAGCTGCACCCCTTTGACGGGCTGCATTAATCGCACCATGAACAAAGGGAGTAGTTCCCCCAGCCGTGATGCCGACAACTACATCCAATTGGGTGATTTGTCGTTGGGCGATCGCACTTTCTCCATCTTCTGAGCGATCTTCTAAATCCTCGGAACTGCGGACTAATGCACCAGCACCACCAGCAATAATTCCCTGTACTAATTCGGGAGCAGTGCAAAAAGTAGGCGGACACTCGGCCGCATCTAATACACCTAATCTGCCACTTGTTCCGGCACCCACATAAAATAACCTTCCCCCTTGCCGTAACCTGTCTGCTGTCATATCAATGGCCGCTGCTAACTGAACTTTAGCTGCTGCTACTGCTGCTACTGCTTTGAGGTCTTCACTATTAAATAATTCTACCAATTCTAAGGAATTGAGTTGGTCTAAATTTAGACTGTTGGGATTAACTTGTTCGGTGAGCAGATGCCCGCGTTCCTGAAAATTTGTCATTTTTTGTCTATCCTGTGTCAGTAGTCAATAGTCAGTGATGATTTACTCGTGACTAATGACTAGTGATCAATTATAATAAGCCTTCCAACTGACGACGGATACTGTCTAAATCAGAATTAGCAATTTCTGGGACAGATGGATTAGAGTCCTCTATTTCTAAGTCCGGTTGCCAATCGGTTTGTTCCAAGTTTATTTCTGGTGGAATGATCAAGTCACTGTTGGCTGGAATAATCTCCCAATCATAGCCAGAGCTTTCGCAAAACTCTTTGACATCATCGGCATCCATCATTTCCACTGTAGGTACAGGGAAGTCTTGAGCTTCTAACATTAAAGCATAGCGAGTAGCATCATCTTCCAATTCAAACAAGAGGATTTGATTAATTTCTATCCCCTGGGTATTCCTAATGCGAATGCTATGAATACCCTCGTTGTCAGTCCCAGCATTGAAAATCAGTACAAAAACACGCATTATTCATCCTTTAATCGGTTCTCTAATTTATATTAAAGTTCTAGGTTGTGTATTCACAAAAGTTAGAAATAATTTTTGTGCGTTGGGATTTATAGCGATGATGACAGCAGCAGTCAGGAATAAAAGTGGTTTGGGTGGGAATACTTATGTAATAATCATTTAATTTCACTTAAACAATTATAGCTATATCAGACTACTAATTAATTACGCTAAGGCATTGATGACTATTCTCCGTAAGGTAAACCAGGAATTGACCTTCGCCAGTTAATAAAATATTATCTGCTAATTCAAAGATTACTGATTACTAGTCTAGTATTTAAACGGAAGATTTTGGTAACTCCGGGATAGACCAAAAGAAATAATTCGCAAATTTCACTCAAAGCCAAGCTCTAATTTTTGCCTTCATACCGTTATACTCTAATAGTCCAATATGAAATTATGTCGAAACCAATAGACATCTCCACGATTGTATAAAAATCACAAGTGTTGAATTGTTTTAGTAGTATTTGCCAGACATCTGGTAGTTTATAGAGTGAAAACCTATGTCTAACTCTTCTAGTCAAGAAAATTCTCCCCCTCCTCATTCTGGGTTAAAGCGTCTATGGTTGATGATATTCAGCCGTGGTGGACTGGCTGTAGCTGCTTTCTTACTGCTAGGAATTATGGGGGGGATCTGGCGGTTGCGGAATTTTGTCTATGAGGAGTTAGTTCCATTAGCTACCCAAAGTTTAACTACTACACTTAATCGTCCTGTCAAATTGGGTGCAGTCAAGTCTTTTTCTGTTACTGGTGTGGAGTTTGCCGCTTCAGAAATACCTCCAACCCCGAAGGATCCAGATAAGGCAAGTATTAAAGCCGTTAATGTCGGGTATGATATTTGGAAGTTAATTACTCATCGGCATTTGCAATTAGATGTCACTTTAGTTAATCCAGATATTTATGTTGAACAGGATAATCAAGGGCGGTGGTTAACAACAACTATTGCGCCAGCTACTGGTAAAGCATTAATTAAAACTGATTTAGATAAGTTAAGATTTAGTAATGGCAATTTGGTATTAGTCCCTAAAGTTCGGGAAGGTGACAAAAATCCTGTACCAGTTTCTGTGGGTTTTGCCCAGGTTAATGGTACGGCTCAAATATTACCAAAAAATAACGTTATTAAATTAGATTTGCTGGGTAAACCAGCTACGGGCGGTGATATTGCTATTGCTGGGGATCTCATCCCTCAGAAAATTTTAGCAGGTGATTTTAGTATTAAAGCTCAAAATCTCTCTGCCGCAGATATTACTAAGCTTGTGGTTTTACCACTGAATTTAGAGACGGGGAAAGTCAATGGCAATGTGCGTATTAAGGTGATACCACATCAAAAGCCCTTGTTATATGGGGATCTAACTTTAGATGCAGTAACGCTGAATATCCCTGAATTACCCCAGTTATTAAATAATAGTCAGGGTCATCTTGGTTTTGATGGACTGGCAATTAAACTAGATCAGATAGTTACTAATTACGGACAAATCCCGGTGACAGTAACGGGGATTATTGATCAGCAAGCGGGATTTAATTTAAAAGGGCGGGTTAATGCGGTTAGTTTAGCTAATGCCCAAAATACTCTCAAGGTGAAGTTACCAGTTGCCGTAAAGGGTATTGCTCAGGCTGATTTGCAGCTATTAGGTAAAATTAATCAACCTGTGTTATCGGGTAATGTCAGTACCTTGAAAACTGCTCAAATTGATCAAATTGATTTTGGTAAAGTTAGTAGTAAATTTGAGCTTGTCAGTAGTAAATCCCTGTTAAATATTACAGATATTTATGGTAAAACCACGTTAGGGGGCGAGGTTAAAGGTGCAGGGATCATCAAATTGGGTAAAGTCCCAGAATTAAATTTTCAATTACGCGGGGAAAATTTGCCTGGAGATGCGATCGCTCAATTATACAAGATCAAAACCGGATTTCCCATTGGGCAAATGACAGCCACAGCGGAATTAATAGGTGTAGCTAACAATACCCAAACGGTGGTTAAATGGCAAGCTCCCCAAGCCAAATATCCAGTTAACGGCACAACTATTATTAATCCTGATCGTACAGTTTCTTTCCGTGATATTGCCGCAAATTTTGGTGGTGGTGTAGTTAGGCTTAATGGTACTTATAGTAATGGCAATTGGCAAGCGGTCGCCCAAGCCGAAAGCATTAAATTAACATCTTTAATTGAGCAAAAAGCACAACAAAATATTTCTCTAGCTGGGTCAGAATTTAACGGTAATTTACGTTTATCAGGTAGGACTTCACCTTTTCAATTAGAAACAATTGTCCCAGAAAATGCTAATGTGAATATTGCCGGTGGTACAGTTAATATTTCCCAAATTAAGTTTGTAGATAAAAATATTACTGCCCTATTAGTCGGGCAAAATTTACGTTTAGGCACAATTTTAAAACGCGCGAACCCAATTTTAAATTATCCCCTAGCAGGTAATTTCATGATTACCAGCAATCAGGATAATTTTAATCTCAAAACATTTTCAGGACTGGGTGAAGCCCTTCTAGCAGTTGATGGAGGCACAATTAAAGCTACTAATATTCAAGTTACAGATGGTCGCTATGAGGCGAAAATTGCCGCCGATAATTTACCTCTGGCCAAGTTAGCATCTGTACCTCCCCAATTATCTGGTTTTGTGGATGGTCAGTTGCAAGTAACTGGTTCTGTGGAATCATTCCAACCAGAGACTATTCAAGGTTTGGGATCAGGTCGTTTAAAGCTGCCCAGTGGTACAATTGCTGTTTCTTATGTACAACTTAATCAAGGTCGCTATCAAGGATTATTAACTACTTCTAATCTACAATTGCGTCCTTTTAATCAACAATTAGAAGGACAACTGGGTGGGAAGTTACAGGTAGCGGGAAATTTAATTGCTAATACATTAGCTGATGTGGTGGCCGTTGGTCAGTTACGATTTAATCGAGGGTTGCCAGGTATCAATTCATTTATTCAGGCGGATGTAGGTTGGAATGGTGAAAAGCTGACTATTGATAGTTCTAATAATGCCAATTTGCCAGCTAATAATTCGACTGCGCTCACTATAAAAGGTTATATTTTAGGTAACGCCAAAAAAGCGGGAATACCTGAGTTAACAGAAATAAATCTCAATGTCGAAACTAAAAATTATAATCTCCAACAATTGCCCGTTAAATTACCTAATAATGTAGATATTGCAGGCAACTTAGATTTTAAGGGACAATTAACGGGAAAACCCACTGCCCCCAACATTATCGGTAAATTGGGATTAAGAGATTTAAAAGTGGAAAGGTTTGCTTTTGAACCATTGCTAACTGGTAAAGTTAATGGCATTTCAGGACAAGGATTAAGTTTAAATGTTACAGGTAAAAGCGATCGCATCGCCGTTAATTTAGATGGTCAAAATCGCCCCCGATCTTTTATAATACAATGGCAAGCAGCATTATTATCAGGTATGGTCAAAGGAGTAAATTTGGTAGTAAATATCAGTAATTTACCCTTAGAAGCTTTGAATATTCCCCTCCCAAATAATACTCTTTTAAGTCCAGGTAGAATCGCAGGTTTATTAAACATAAAAGAATTGAAAATTAATACCCAGACACTCGCCACAGCAGGGAATATACAGATTGAAAAACCAGAAATTGGGAGAGTTAAAGGCGATCAATTTAGTACCAATTTTAACTATAATCAGGATACAGTCACTCTCAAATCTAGCGAATTTAACAAAGGTAAAAGTCAATATAACTTTGATGCCACAGTCAAACAAGTCACCAAAAAACCCCAGATAGAAGCAAATATCAAAATTGAACAAGGTCAGATTGAAGATATTCTGACGGCGGCTCAACTGTTTGATTTTCCTGATTTCCAACGTGGTTTAAAATCCCCCATGTATGGAACAGCGACAGATTTAACTACTAACTCCCAAGGATTACCTACCGAATCTCTACTAAGTCAAATTCAAAGATTATCAGAAATTGATGCCCTCAAAATCAACCAAGAAGAACAGCAACTAGAAGCTAAACCAATACCAGAATTAAGAGACTTAAAAGGAATTTTTCATGGTGATATGACAATTAATACTGCCAGCACCGACGAACCAAAGGTAAAATTTAATCTTGCTGGAGAAAATTTTAAATGGGGTCAAACAGATAAACAAGGTAAACCTGTAGAACCGAGACGGTTTTATACTGCCGACACAGTTACAGCTATAGGTGGTTTTGAAGATGGAATTTTGCGATTACAACCTTTAAAAATTAAATCTCAGGAAAAATTAATTGAATTTACAGGTAACATAGGCGGTAAACAACAATCAGGTGAATTAAAAATTGCTAACTTTCCCTTGGACAGATTAAATGATGTAGCCAAGTTACCAGTGAGAATTAGTGGTAAAGTCGACGCTACCGCCGCTCTGGCTGGTACTCTGAAAAATCCCCAAGCAACAGGCGAATTAAATATTACAGAAGGAACAATTAATCAAAAAAGAGTAGAATCAGCCAAAGGCAGTTTCAGTTATGCTAATGGGCGGTTAAATTTTGGTAGCACTATATTAGGAATTGCTGGTGGAAATGAACCTGCAAATATTGATGGTAGCATTCCCTATTTGTTGCCATCATCTACTAGGACATCGGACAGTGATCAAATTGATTTAAAGGTCAAAGTTAAAAATGAAGGGTTGGGATTATTAAATCTTTTCACTAATGAAATAGCTTTTGAAAATGGTAAAGGTGAATTAGATTTAAAAGTGCGAGGAACTAAAGAGAAACCTTTAGTTGAAGGATTTGCTTCCTTAACTGATGCTACCTTTAGCGCCCAAGCTTTACCAGGAAAGTTAACAAATGTCACTGGTAGTGCTAAATTTGATTTTACCCGTGTGTTTGTCGAAAGTCTAGAAGGTAAATTTAGTGATGGTAAAGTTGAAGCAGTAGGAGAATTACCAATTTATAATTCCAATATCGCCATAGATTTAGGTAAGCGATTAAATGTTAGTTTAGAACAATTATCCCTCAATCTGAAAGGATTATATCAAGGCGGTGCTAATGGTAGTTTAGAAATTACTGGTTCAGTATTAGAACCTAAAATTGGCGGTAATATTGAATTATTTAATGGTCAAGTATTCTTAGCCGAATCTAACGGTAGTTCCTCAAATAGTAATATGAGTAATGCTAAGTCAATCAATCAAGAAAAAAAATCACCTACATTAAAACAACTAGAATTAAAACTCGGAAAAAATGTCGAAATTGCCCGTCCACCAGTTTTAAAATTCCAAGCTACTGGGGACTTAATTGTTAACGGTTCTATAGCTAGACCAATACCTGAAGGAACAATTAAATTAACTAAAGGAGGAGTGAACTTATTTACAACTCAATTAAATTTAGCGCGAGGTTATGAACACACTGCTACTTTTAACAGTCTGCAACCCCGTGATCCTCAATTAGATATTCGTTTATTTGCTAAGATTTTAGATATCGTCCAAAATAGCGATATTCTCAGCAGACAAGGTTCTACAGGTTTAGCTGCTTTAGAAACCGTCCGAGTTGAAGCTACTATTAATGGTTTAGCTAGTCAACTTAATGATAATTTGCAACTCACAAGTATTCCTTCCCGTTCACCAACACAAATTGTCACCTTATTAGGAGGTGGGTTTGTGGATACTCAAGGCCGTGGTGACAGTACACTGGGTTTAATGAATATTGCCGGTTCGGCTGTTTTTAATAATTTTCAAGGGGCATTTAATCAAATTGCTGATACTTTTGGTTTAAGTGAATTACGCATTTTTCCCACAATTCTTTCCGAAAAACCAGAGTCAGGCAGAAATAACTCATCTTTGGAATTAGCACTAGAAGCAGGGGTTGATATTTCTCCTAAGGTTTCTATTTCGACAATTAAAATTTTAACGGCAGATGATCCTTTACAATGGGGGGTCAATTACCGCATTAATAATCAATTTCGGATTCGTTCTTCTACTAATTTAACAGATGATAGTCGGGCGGTAATTGAGTTTGAAACCAGATTTTAACTAATTTTCTGATAGGGTAGCCATATCAGGATATCTAGGATTTTTATCGTGAACATCCGCAATTTGCAAATAAATATAGTATTTTAGAAAATTTCATCAGGAGTAAGTTGAAAAGAAGGAATTACTATTGAGGAGATAGGATTATTTCCTTTAAATATCATATCCTCATATCTTCCTTCTACCCATTGACAAACAGTAATTTGTTGGTTTTCTGGATCTATAATCCAATATTCTGCAATGCCTCTAGCAGCATATTCTGTATGTTTATAGCGATAGTCACGGTTACGATTAATTGTACCAGGAGAAACGATTTCAATTACTAAAGATGGGGAAGGCATATCAAGAGTAATAGTTGATCTAGTTGCACCCGTTAAAGCTGCTAAAGACTCTGAAGAATGGACAATTAAATCAGGAATCCTGACCTTAACTTTTTTACTGGGAACTTCAATTTCCGTTCCCCATACAACCAGTTCAGCAGCAATATGTTTAATTAATTCTAATAGTAATTTTCTAGCGATGCTGAGATTTAAAGGACTTTCTGGAGGCATTTCAATTAATACTCCATCTTCCAATTCGTAGCGGGTATCTGTACCATCGTCATAGTTTAAATATTCTTCAAGAGTTAAAGGTTTTAATGTAACTGGAATAGTAATCATAGGTAGTGTCAATTTTAATTACTTATTATATCTCATGATGGGGATTTTGTCTGAATCAGGATTTCCAGGATTTAAGGATTTATAGGATGATAAAGATTTACCATTATCTTGGTGGAAGTAAATACTGTTTCTTGAAAGCTGTTACAACTTCTTCCTGTGTTGCTGGTTCACCATTATTGCGGATAAATAATTTCTCCAATACAGTAATGTAAGTTGTCCCAAATCCTGTAGTTAAAGCTGCTGCTGTTGTTGCTGCAATTGTACCACCAGCAGCAGAACCAATACCAGGAATAAATTTGAGAAGTCCTGATACTATTGCACGTCCGGCTATTGTTCCTCCAGCACCAGTAACTATGCTACCTACTATTGAATAAAGAAAACTTTCATTGAATGACAAACCAAAAGTTGCTGATATACCAGCGATCATTCCAATTTGAATTGGTACAATTCCCACCGCATCAGAAAATGGAATTGGTGTTGCTCCTATTCCTGCTGCGCTAGTTGCTGCTAATGCCACTATTCTACGAGATTGGCTTTTTTTTAATTCAATATCTACCTTTTGAGCAGCTACAAAAGCCCTTCTTAATCCTTCGGGAATAACCTGTATTGTCAAATCTACAAGTTCTGGTAAATTCATATTCTTGAGAATATATCCGTCATCTAGCTCCTCTTCAATAGCTCGAACACGAATTACATTTTTTGCCAGTGGAAGTATTTCTTGAACTTTAGAACGAAATCCTTGATCTGATCTAGACTTAGTAATTACAACAATCACTGGCATATATTCATCCAGCATTTTGACAAGTTCTTCTTCTGCTGGTTCAACACGACGTAAATCCTCAGATATGCAAATCCAAGCTACATGAATGTGTTTTTGGGGATCTGTTTCTTTTCTACGTTCACTGACAAAAGAACGTAATTCATCTTTCGTTTTAGAGAAGTCAGCCATCTCTAGTCCACGAGTATCAAAAATTGAAAGAGGAACACCCTCTTTTTTTATCTCTCGCGTATTTTGTGTAACAGGACGACCTTGACCAGTTATGGTGAAATTTCCCTGAAAAATCGCATTAATCAGTGTACTTTTACCAACTCCTGTACGACCAGCAATCAAAATATTCACATGACCTCTTTCTTTCAATGCTTCACGTAGTGCATTGTTTACGGCATTTTCAAAGTTAAAATTTTCTGTCATAGATAAAGTAAATTTTAAGGTTGACGATTACGGAATTTGCTCTGTAAGTAAGATTTACCAGCACGAAACTTAATTGAAGATAATAAACCAGTAGAGGAATTTTTGTGCGTATTACATTCTAGCTGTTCTAGAGGTTTTTCATCAGATTCTTTGATATCGGGTAAGAAACCAATCACGATAAGAAATACACCTAACAAAATTGCAAGAAAGCCTTCAATTTTTCCCCATGTGAACTTTATAAATAGCTCTAACAATAACATTGTTAAACCTGATTTACCATGTCCTGTATAACCATCGTCAAAACTATCCATTAGGTGAGGATATTTAACTTCAAAGATACCAAGTCCTATGAGGAGAAATGAAGGGATAACAAAATACTTTATTTTTTCTATTATTGCCATTGGTATTACCTATACTTCATCATTACCAAACCAATCTAGCATTTTATTTTTTGCAGCCTCTTTCACTTCTGGAGTGATATACATGGTAATTGATACAATAGCCGCAGCTAATGTTGCTAAGTCATCAGTAAATCCAGCAATGGGAATTGTGTCAGGAATTGCATCAAGAGGGAGAATAAAGTAAGCTAAGGCTGAGTAAACGATTGACTTTGCCCATACTGGAGTCTCTGGTTTTTGAGCAGCATAAAAAAGTATTAGAGCTTTTTCAACAACCTCTTTACCTGCTTGCGATGCGAAGTTTTTTAATTTTTCCCAAAAACTATTTTCAGAAAAGGAGTTTTCTTGTGAATTACTCATCTGCTTTACCTGATTACTTGAAATATAACTATCTATAAATCATAACATTTTACACTTAAATAAGACATTGAATAATTACTTAGGGATGATTAACAGTAAACTTAGGGTAGGTCATCCCACATTTTTTATTAAAATTAATCATCATGATTAATGTGTTTGTGTGTGTTGAGTTTTACTCTGCTTTACATCAATTTCTGTTTGTATATGTTCTGCTTCTGCCTGATTATTACCGCTCTGTGTTTGTATATCTTCTGTTTCGCTCTCATTTATATCGCTTTGTGTTTGTGTATCTTCTGTTTCGCTCTCATTTCTATTCCTATTGAGCATTTTGTGAGCAACACTAATACCTTGATCCAGTGCTTTTCTTAATGCGTCTGCTGTGGCAATATCACTAGATTCTTCTGCTTCATCAATAGCTGATAAGACTGCACGCATCTCAAAAGCAGCATTAACGCTTTTTTCATTTAGCACCTTCCTTAATGATTGTGCTTTAGCAAAGTCACCGACTTCCTCTGCTTTATCAATATCTGTGACAATTAGGCGTGCTTTGTGATAATTAGCACCACTTGTAAAACCAACCTTTGTTGCTATTCTATTTCTCGCTAGTCCCTCACCCTTACCTTTAACTCCCATAAGCTTACGTGAGTTAGCTGCCTCTATATCTTCCCAAAGTAATCCTTCTCTACATTTTTGTTCATTTGTTTTTGTTCTGTACTCATTTCTTATTAAAAGAGTTTTTAATTCTTCCGCGTCATCAGTAAATTCTTTTTGTATAACATTGACGGTTTCCCAACCTAAGAGTTTAACCGCCTTCCACCGTCTATGTCCACTGATAATTCTACCATCCGGTCTAATAAGAAGAGCTACATTTAAGCCCTGTTCTTCAATGGATTGAGCGAGTTCTTTTATATCTTCATCACCATAAATACTTTGATTTTTTGGATGGGGATAAAGTTCGGCTACTTTTCTTTGCTGAATATTAGACATTGAGTAAAATGACAAAATTAGGATTTATTTGACGCATTACTTAAATGTAATAGTACACTTAGGGTATAGTCAATGCCTATAGTGATATTTTTTTGGTAAGCAAAATCAATAAATATTGATCAATCCCTATTGATTATTGCTATAATGTAATTACATAATGTACATACACGACAAATGAGCAACTCCTATAATATTCTTAGTACCAAAATTGGTAATAGTGCATAGTTTCGACTACCTGCTGATTTTTATCGTGAACATCCCCAATTTGCGAATGCAGATGGTTGGATTGAGGTTTTATCACCGGATACAGCAATTGTGAGAATTGTTCCTCAATTGCAGGATGATGAAGATACAGAAGACTCTCTATTAATACGGTTGTTTCTTGATTTTGCTACCACAGAAGCATTGAAAAATAATACATTACAACCTTATACAACAGAAATGTCTGAAACTGCTCATCAGCTAATAGAAGGTGTGCAATTAGACGATGAGTAAATTTGTTAGTAATAACTGGGAAATTTATTTTCATCCTCAACTATTTGGTAGTCAATATCATTAATAGCATCAATTGTTTTAGGATTTATAATTAATATCCTCTAAAAATTCTTGAGCTTTTTGTCTAAGTTATTGATATGTAAAATCACCTCTATCATTTAAAGTTCATATTATTTTTATAACGGTAAAATAGTAATTAATTCAGAAAATCTCGCAAAATCATCTGTATTGTGTGTCAGCAACTGAGGTATATTATAAACTAACATAGTGGCAACTATATTAGCATCATGTACCTGTTTGCCGCCAATATTAATTTCTGTTATTAATTTTAATAATCTTTCAGTTACTAAAGCATTATTTTCAGCAACATGAAAGTAACTGCTAAAATACTCTACATCAGCTACTAAAGAAGTAATAGGAATTGTTCCAGTCAAATCACTACGTCTTGTCATACCTGATAAATATTCTCGCAAAGTTTGGCGACTAATCCACATTTCTATATCTTGATTAGCAAAATCTTGTAATCTTTGTATTGCTTGTGTGTGAAATGGTGATAAAGCCAAATTACTATAAATCAAAATATTTGTATCTATAAAAACTGCTTTATCTATCATATAAATCTTCTCTACGAAATGTGAAATTATCAGCAACTAAACCCACAGGATAAGCGGAAGATTTTAGTGTTTGTATCTTATTTTTCGCTGCTAATTTTTCTGATTTAACACTTTCATTAATAACTATCACTATGTCATATTGACCTGTGGGAATATCAGGAGGTAATTGGACTGTAATTTGTCGTTCTGAGGTAACGTTTACAACGGTTTCTATTATTTTCATTCTCTTTTACTCTCAAGAGCATTTAATGAGTATAATCGTAGCTTTTTTGGTACACGAAGTCAATAACTACTGACAAATTCCTATTAATTATGTACATACACAAAAAATGAGTAACTTCTACAATATTCATAGCACCAAAATTGCTAATAATGCAGGTTTCTGACTTCCGTTAATTAACCTTCTTAATATCGAAAACTAGGGTTTAGCAGTGCTAAACCCCTACAAATTAATTATTCATTACCTTCAATTGGTGCAAAACCCTGACGTTGGATGTTCTCTGTAATTGTCCTTGGTTCGAGGAACTGCAATAAATAATCTGGTCCGCCGGCTTTTGAACCCACACCAGAAAGTTTAAATCCGCCAAAAGGTTGACGGGCGACAATTGCCCCGGTTATATTCCGGTTAATGTACAAATTACCTACTTCAAAATCTGCTTCTGCTTGGGCAATGTGGGAAGGTGTACGAGAATATAAACCTCCTGTTAAAGCGTAGTTTGTGCCATTGGCAAATTCCAAAGCTTCTTGAAAATTGTTTGCTCGGATTACTGCTAAAACAGGACCAAATATTTCCTGTTGTGCTATGACCCCATCCGGAGGAACTTCGGAAAAAATCACAGGTCCGATAAAATAACCTTGACTGGGTGATGGCAACTCCAAAGCTAATTTCGCTTCTTTTTTCCCAATCTCAATATATTCCAAAATGCGAGATTGAGCATTAGCGTCAATCACTGGTCCAACTTGGGTACTGGGTAATTCTGTTTCCCCAATATTTAAAGATTTAGTTGCTTCTACCAACCTTTCTACAAACGCATCATAAATAGGTTGCAAAACTATTACTCGTGAACAAGCAGAACATTTTTGACCACTATAACCAAAAGCAGACTGCACAACGCCGACAACAGCCTGGTCTAAATCAGCACTTTCATCAACAATGATGGTATTTTTGCCCCCCATCTCTGCAATTACTTTTTTCAAATGCTTTTGACCGGGTTTGAGAATTGCTGCTTCTGCGTAAATTCTACATCCTACTTCCTGAGAACCAGTAAAAGCTATGACATGGGTATCAGGATGATTCACCAAATAAGCACCGACTTGAGAACCTTTACCGGGAACGTATTGAAAAACACCTTTTGGTATTCCTGCTTCCATTAAGATTTCTGTGAACTTGGCAGTAATTACAGAAGAGGTTTCCGCCGGTTTGAGTAGGGTACAGTTGCCGGAAACTAAGGCAGCAACTGTCATTCCGCAAGCAATAGCAAGAGGAAAATTCCAAGGAGAAATAACAACCGCAATTCCTTTAGGTTGGTAAATATAACGATTAGTTTCACCTGATACGTCATATATTACACCTTGATCTAGCCGTTCCATCTCATCAGCGTAATAGAGACAAAAATCTATTGCTTCGGAAACTTCCGCATCAGCTTCTTTAACTGGTTTACCAACTTCTAAAACTATCCATGCTGAAAGTTCGGCGCGTCGTTGTTCCATTATCTTCCCAGCTTGACGCAAAATATCAGCCCGTTGTTTAACTGGGGTTTTCTTCCAAGCAGGAAAAGCAGCTTTAGCAAATTTCATTGCTTCCTCAGCTTGTTCAATGCTGAGTAGTCCAATTTTGCCAACTACTTGATTAAAATTAGAAGGGTTTAAAGAATCTACAAAGGTTGTAGTGTTGACATATTCGCCATTTAGCAAAGGTAAATAAGTTAAACCCAACTGCTGACGGACTTTTTGGAAAGCTTGCTGAGAAACTTTTCTTTTCTCTTCTTGAGCATAATCTGTATCTGCTACACCTGAGAACCCCCCTGTAGTCCCCCCCGCAAGTGAGGGGGAGGCTAGAATGGGAATTGGGGGTGCTAGTAGTTCTTCAAATGGGCGATTTTCGAGATTTTGGCGTAAAAAGGAACTATTGGCGGTATTTTCTAATAATCTGCGAATTAAATAGGCCATTCCTGGTAATAAGTCACCGTAGGGACAATATACCCGGACGCGATAACCTTTATCTACTAAGGCTTTGGCTATTTTATCACCCATGCCGTAAAGAACTTGCATTTCAAAACGACGACGGGGAACATTGAGACTTTCTGCTATTGCTATGGCGCGAGATTGCGATCGCACATTATGACTACCTATGGCAGAATAAACATACTGGTGATTTTCTAGCAATATCTGAGTTATGGTCTCAAAATTGGCATCGCTGGCAACTTTATCATTATAAACAGGCTGTTTCCAGTGTTTTTGAGCAGCTTTAATTGTTTCTTGATCCCAATATGCGCCTTTAACTAAACGAATAGTTAAGGGATAACCGCGCTGCTTCAACCAAGCAATAATATCTCTCGCATCTTGTTCGCTATCACGCAAATAGGCTTGAATTGTCATCCCGATATCAGTACGTTCACGAAATTCTTCTTCTAGTAACAGGTTTTTAAGAATCTTGAAGGTGATATCTTTATAGGCGTATTGTTCCATATCAAAATGGACTGCTGCACCTAATTCTTTGGCGCGACGTAATAGAATACGAATGCGATCGCTAACTTTTTCCTCACTACCTTGAGCATTTAACGGATCAAATTGGGAATAAAACGCGGTTAACTTTACAGAAACCTGTACTTTAGGAATCATTTCCCCATCAGCTTCATCTATAGCGGGAATATGTGACCATTTTTTTGATGCTTCCACTAACTGCTGCATCAATTCCATGTATCTTTCTAAATATGACTGGGCTTCTGCTTCCGTAATTACCGCTTCCCCAAGTAAATCAATCGTGAAAGCCATCTTTTCTTTTCTAAGCTTTTCGACCGTTTTGATCACTTGCTGAATATTTTCCCCAGAAATATATTTATGTGCTAAAGTTTGTACCGCAGTTTCCACAGTTGTCGCCGCTACCTGTCCCGGCATAGAATCAGGGTTAGCAAAGTTCAGCAAACTTTTTAAAGCTGCGGGTAATTCTACGGACTCATCACCCAAATATTCTTGCAGATGGGAGGCAATTTCTGATTTACTATGTAGAGCGGGTAAAGTGTCAATAAACCGAAATAATTGTACACGCAACCCCGGGTTACTCATAGCCCAAGCCAGTAACTTATCATCCCAGCGCATTTGATCTCGTATAGCCGAAAAAAAGGAGCGACTTTCTCCAGTAGCAGTGAGAACCTGTTTAGCAATTTCCTGGGTTTTCGCTTCGTAAGTGCTGTTTTGTATTTGTAAAACCATAAATTTTGCCAGTTGTTTAATTTGTCAGTTGTCAGTTGTTCGTTGTCCGTTGTCAGTAATAAATATTTATACTCGTGGTTGTCTTGAGTGTCTGGAAAAATCTGCTTTTAGTATCCTTGGGGATAGGTATAGTTTGCTGGAGAGGTTGTAAAAAAAGACCGCCGGATGAACAATTATAAGTATGGCGGAAAGAAGCAAGCGATCATAATGCGGAAATTCTAGCAGATAAAACCAAAAAGAACCCGCAACGTGAATGGAATTTAGTTATTCAAGGTGAGACAGCAAATAATAAATCAGAAAAATTGAGTTGGCCACAGTTGCTAAAGTTAGAACTAACATCAATATTATTGATCCCAAAAAAATCTTTAAATTTAGAGGAATAGCTGTATCCGCACTGCTAAAAAACTTTGGTATTTAACCAGGGGTGACAGAAATAACTTTTGTCTGTGACGACGCTTATTATGTCACCGTAAAAATAGAAGACTTACTCAATTATCCAATTATTTTAGCACTAGCCAAAGATAATAAACCCATTCAGCGCGATCAAGGGGGGCTAATTTATTTAATCTTTACCTATACTCAGTATCCCGAACTTAGACAGAAATACAATGAGGGATTTTGGGCTTTTTATCTATTGTGCCTATAAATCATTAATTGATCTTAGAAATTGGGGATATTATCCCCTCACCTGATATAACCAAATATCACAGCACCCCAACCAATAATCCCACCAGCTAAAATTAAAAAAGCCGCATTAATATGATAACGAATTACTAAAATTGCCGAAATAACAGCAATTCCTAAACCTAAAAAATCTATATAAGGGGTTTTTGGTAATGTTAAAGTAGCTATTCCTAATTGTATAGTAGTTAACACCATTAAGGATACAGCACTAACATTTACAGCATCTAAAAAAGGTCTTGTCCAAGGTGAATTACACAGATTATCTATGAAAGGATTTAAAGCAGCTACAAACAAAAATGAAGGTATAACAATTCCCACTGTAGCCACAATTGCCCCAGGAAATCCAGAAATTATATAACCGATAAATGTAGCAGTAGAAAGTACCGGGCCTGGAGTAAATTGGCCAATAGCAATTGCATCTAATCAGGACTTACGCAAAATATCTCTCAAACCCTCTTTTCTTCGTTCTCTTCGTTCCTATGCCTTCGGCACGCTTCGCGAACGTGGTTCATTATTCCGTGACTTGTGCGTAAATCCTACTAATAATTGTTGTTGTGTTAACCACTACAGCAATTATGAATAATTTTCTTGTTTTGATCGCTTTTTTTCCTAAACCCCAAACAGCATTAATAATATGGGCAACGGGGCCACCAAAACCAATAATACCTAATTTGAGGAAAAGCTGGGCAATTTCATTTAAACGATTTAATGATAAATTACTCATATTTTTTTATCTTTAAAGCTATATTAGGATAATCACTAAAGACACCATCTACACCCAAATTAAAAAATAGTTGATATTCTTTTTCTGGATTTCCTTGACAGTCGAAAGGTAAGAAAAAATCTTCATTCCTAAAAGTCCAAGCATGAACTTGTAAATTAGCGGTATGGGCATCTCTAATTAAAGATGTTGGTGATAATAATTTACCATAATTATCTCTAGGAATCAATAAGCTTTTATTTACACCAATTGCTTGGGCATATTCAGCAATTTCTTCTAATCCTTTTGGATGTAATAAATCTGTGTAGGTACGAGGATCATGATTAATGGTAAAATCGTAGGGTTGACCAGTATCATTAATTAATTGCACTAAAGGTAAATCTTTCGTTTTAGCTAATTCCTTGAGGTTATTAACTTCAAAAGATTGAATAAATATAGGTAAATTAATTTTCTGTAGATTCAATAATAAAGTTGGTTCTAATGGTAAACCAATACTCTGAAAATAACTAGGATGTTTTGTTTCTGGATAAATGCCAACATTACGCCCAATTTCTACACTTTTCTGCTGGGCTAAATCAATGATTTCAGCAAAAGTGGGAATCGGGAACACGCCATCATAAACTATATTTTGCGGTCGTAATTGGGGAATACGTTCTTTAGCCGTTAAAGTTTTGATTTCCGCAATGGTAAAATCTTCAGTAAACCAACCTGTTTTAATTTCACCATCAATAATTTTAGTAGTTTTTAAATGAGCAAATTGGGGATGATTGATAATATCTGTAGTTGCTGATATTTCATTTTCATGACGGGCAATTAAAACACCATCTTTAGTCATGACTAAATCAGGTTCAATATAATCAGCACCTAAATCAATTGCTAATTCATAACTAGCTAAAGTATGTTCAGGACGATAGCCGCTTGCACCTCGATGAGCAATAATAATTGGAGGTTTAAGGGAGAATTTATTTACCATTTTCCAAATCCTAAAAAACAGTATCTTGGCTGTAAGAAACTTTCAAACTTTCAGCTTGTTGTAATATACGTTGACTTTATTGATTCCATTGTCAATAACCAAAACCCACAAGTCTGATTTTTGCGTTGGGATAGGTTCTCAACTTATTTTGAACTTTTTAATACTGACCCATTCACAAGCCTTATTTAATAGGGGTTTTAGCCAAACTTGTCACACCTTCAGGTGTTCAAGAGAAGATAACATTTGACAAATATACTGCCCATTATCATCGTTCTGTACATTAATCATAATTGTTCCGATGATTGAAGTCATCACTAAGTTACCAGATCAAAGTTTAATTCCAGTATACAAGTGAGTGAGGAAAATCCATTTTTGAATTTGTGAGGCAATTGACTTCTTTGACTAATTACTTTGTCCTGGTGTTACATCCTTGATTGGGAGATTAATGGTATTTTATTTTTGTACAATCTCTTTTGTCCCCATCGCAATACAAACTATGGTACTCAATTTATATTTACTGCGACATGGTGAAACTACTTTTAGTCAAAGTGGTAATTTCTGCGGTGAAACTAATGCAGAATTGACAAAAGAAGGAATACAGATGGCAGAAAGTTTTGCCAATGTTTATAAAAAACTGAAATGGGAAGCGGTTTATGTTAGTCCGATGAAACGCACCCTTGCCACCGCTAAACCTTTTTGTGATGCTGTTGGAATGGAGATGCAAGTAAGGGAAGGACTCAGAGAAGGTAGTTATGGACAATGGGAAACTAAGAGTAAATCTTTTGTGCAAGAGAATTACACAGAAAACTATATCAAATGGTTGTCAGAACCTGCTTGGAATGCACCAATAGGTGGAGAAACTGCGGTACAAATTGCTAACCGTTCTATGCCTGTGATTAGTGAAATTATAGACAAATATCCCGATGGTAATGTTTTAGTAGTTTCCCATAAAGCCACGATTCGGATTATGCTTTGCAGTTTACTAGGAATTGATTTGGGATGCTACCGTTATCGGGTAAATATTTTGGTGGCTTCGGTAAGTAAGGTGAAATTTGACGTTAATGGTCCATTGTTAGAAATATTAGGCGATCGCTATCATATACCTGATGATCTGCGTTCCCGTCCAGGAACATAATAGCACCTTCAGAAAATTCAGCAATGAAACTCTTATCTGATCATTGCTGTTCCCTGTTGCCTTGTCTCAAGCAAAAATTTAAATGCGTGACAGCTTATTAATTAAGGTAAATTAATCATTAGAATTTTGGTGTTACGAATATTATAACTTATCTTCTAGTAAGATTGTGTTGAGTAAATTTAATTCACTTGATGCCATAAAATAGCGATCGCTAAAAATAATGTCTAATTGATTTAAAACCCTTCTACCTGCGACAGCAACCCAAGGAATATCTTGGAATAAGGAATATAAGTTCTGGCTAAGTGTGGGGAGAATAGACGCGGCTTTTGGGGATAGGAATTTTGTTTGTTCTTGTTTACCGATGGATGCTTATAGTTAATTAATTGTAGGGTGCGTTAATGAAATGTAACGCACCGTTTTGATTGTTAATTATCACTAATTTAATTCAATGTCCAATAAGCATTATTAAAATTTCCATTCGTGATCTGGATCAAGTAATGCAGCTTGAACAGTAGATAAATTTGCTAAATCCTGAAAAGGACTAGATTTTGCTAATTCAGTGATTTTATCAAGTGCTAACTGTAAATGTTCATTATTGCCAGAAGCAATTGCTTGATCAACAACATTAAATAGGGCTTTAAAATTTTTTGACCTTTCAGCAAATGAATGATCAAGAAAAGCTAAAAAAGAATCTCTTTTTTGCTCAATCTCTGCTAAAGTAGTTTTTTCCCAAGCTTCAATTTCACGGCGTTTTGTTCATTTCCTCAGCCTTTTTTATGTTGTTGAAGCCTTCAGCACCTTTAGCAATACCCAATGCACCAAAGCCAGCAGCCACAGCACCTACAATAATGGGAATCACGAATATCATGATAAATTTTGTGTTTTAGGATAAAAATTACCATTAACAAAGCAATAATAGCAAAATCATTTAACAAATATATATAGAGAAATTACTTAGGTAGACAAAATTATACAATACTTAAAATAGCTATATATTGCGATCGCTCATCTTCCAGCTTAGATTAAGGAAAGCAACCCAACATAATGAAAATATCTGATTGATATTTTTTGTGAGAATCAGGATATCCAGGATTTTAGGATTTACAGGATTGTTATTGATAGATTATTCATGGGATGCTGAAATTGTAATTGTCTGAATCAGGATGTCCAAGATTTTAGGATTTTCAGGATTGTTATTGATAGATTATTCATGGGATGCTGAAATTGTAATTATCTGAATCAGGATGTCCAAGATTTTAGGATTTTCAGGATTGTTATTGATGAATTGTCTGTAAATATTTGAAGATTATAAAATACAGTTACAGTCATAGTCAAGAAGTAACAGCAGATAATTTAATAATTTAACAGATAATTTATCTTATCAATTATCCCAAAGTCTCTATTTTTCATAGACAATAAAACAACAACATCCTGTAAATTCTTAAATTCTGGACATCCTGATTCAGACAAAAAAATCCTCAAAATCCCCACTTCAAATAAACAATCACATCCTGATAGCGAAGCGTGGCGTTAGCCATAAATCCTGTAATCCTGGATGTCCTGATTCAGACAAAATAGTGTATAATACACATATCTATACACATAATCCACCTAAATATCATGCGAACCAATATTGAACTTGACGACGGATTAGTAGAAGAAGCATTTCGTTTAACTAACGTGCGAACCAAAAAAGAATTAATTCATCTAGCATTACAAGAACTAATTCGCGTTCGTAAAAAACGGAACTTACTTGATTTAAGTGGACAAATTCAATTTACTCCTGACTACGACTATAAAGCATTGCGAGAAAATCGAAATGTTTCTGATTGATACTTCTGTTTGGATAAATGTTTTACGCGATAAAACAGGAGTTGCACGTCAAAATCTCCAGACACTTATAAAAGATGAAAATGTCTTTCTGACTCGATTTACCCAAATGGAATTATTACAAGGTTGTCGGGATGAAAGGGAGTGGGTTTTATTGCAAACATACCTGCAAGAACAAGACTATATTGAAGCAACTGATAATACTTGGGTTTTCGCTGCACGAATTTATTATGATTTACAAAGACAAGGGTTAACTGTTAGAAGTAGTATAGATTGTTGTATTTCCCAAATAGCCATAGAAAACCAGCTAACCCTAATTCATAATGATCGTGATTTTGAAACTATTCAACAAGTAAGACCTCTGCTATGTTTGCGTTTTCCATCTTCTGGAAATTAATAATTAGCACCAAATTAAAGGAGGTACAGGATAGTAATTTGTAGGTTATTGGTGGGATGCTGAAATTTTAATTGTCTGAATCAGGATGTCCAGGATTTTAGGATTTACAGGATTGTTATTGATGAATTGTCTGTGAATATTGAAAGATGATAAAATACAGTTACAGTAATAGTCAAGAAGTAACAGCAGATAATTTAATAATTTAACAGATAATTTATCTTATCAATTATCCCAAAGTCTCTATTTTTCATAGACAATAAAACAACAACATCCTGTAAATCCTTAAATCCTGGAAATTATCTCGACTTCGCTCGATAACCACCTGATTCAGACAAAAAAATCCTCAAACTCCCCACTGCAATAAAACAACAACATCCTGATAGCGAAGCGTGGCGTTAGCCATAAATCCCGTAATCCTGAAAATTATCTCGACTTCGCTTGATAACCACCTGATTCTGACAAAAAATGCTCTTCTTAGAGAAAATGCCTATTATCAATGGAGTTGCGCCCAAGAGTCGGAACTGGCGTACAATACTGGAATTGACTAATATGAAGCCACGCCCAGTTAAAAACAGTATCTTATGCCAGCATTTTTATTAGAGGTCGGTACAGAAGAATTACCCGCCAGTTTTTTGAGTGATGCTATTGTACAATGGCGATCGCGCATTCCCCAAAGCCTAGAAACTGAAAGTCTCCACGACGCTGTGGTTGAAGTCTATGGAACACCCCGCCGGTTAGCAGTTCTCATTACTGGTTTACCTTCGCAACAACCAGATAGAGAAGAAGAAATTAAAGGACCACCCGCACAAGCAGCTTTTAAGGATGGACAACCTACTAAAGCCGCCATTGGTTTTGCGAGTAAGCAAGGTGTAGATATTTCCGCTTTAGAAATTCGTCCTACAGACAAAGGGGATTTTGTTTTTGTCAACAAACAAATTCCTGGTCGTCCCATCGCCGATATTTTAACCGAACTTGTACCCCAATGGGTCTGGAACTTAGAAGGCAAGCGGTTAATGCGCTGGGGACATGGTGACGGCAGATTTTCCCGGCCAATTCGCTGGCTAGTCACATTGTTAGATGGGGAAATTTTACCATTACAATTAGAAAATGGGGCAAAAGTTGTTAAAAGCGGTCGCACCTCTCGCACCCATAGAGTCTTACACCCCGAACCCGTCAGCATTTCCCACGCTACAGAATATGTCAAAACATTGGCTTCCGGTTATGTAAATGTCCCTCCAGAAAACCGAGCCGAAATCATCACAGAACAAGTCAAAGCCGCCGCCGAAAAATTAGGCGGATATACCCCAATTGATCCCGAATTACTAGCAGAAGTTGTCAATTTAGTTGAATATCCAACAGCAGTTATCGGACAATTTGAAGCAGAATTTCTCAACTTACCAAAAGAAGTAATTACCGAAGTCATGGTAAGTCATCAGCGTTATTTTCCCGTCTTTAAAAATGCTGATTGCCAGGAATTATTACCCAATTTTATCACCATTAGTAACGGAGATCCCGCCAAATCTGATATTATCGCTGTCGGTAATGCCAGAGTAATTCGAGCGCGTTTAGCTGATGGGCGTTTCTTTTATGAAGCTGATTTAGCTAAACCCTTAGAAAGCTATTTACCCCAATTAGAAAAAGTCACATTTCAAGAAGATTTAGGTTCAGTTCGCGCCAAAGTCGAAAGAATAGTTAAAAATGCCGAGAAAATTACTACTCAATTACAATTAAATACCGCCCAAACCCAGAATATACAAAGAGCCGCATTACTTTGTAAAGCCGATTTAGTTACGCAAATGGTCTATGAATTTCCCGAATTACAGGGAATCATGGGCGAAAAATACGCCTTAGCAAATGGCGAAAATCCAGAAGTTGCAAAAGCGATTTTTGAGCATTATTTACCCAGAAACGCTGATGATATTTTCCCCCAAACTCTCACAGGTCAAATTGTCGGTTTAGCTGATAGATTAGATACTTTAGTGAGTATCTTTGGTGTAGTTGGTATTCCGACTGGTTCATCAGATCCTTTTGCATTACGTCGCGCCGCAAATGCGATAATTAATATTACCTGGTTGGCGAATTTGCAAATTAATTTATCAACCTTGTTAGCAGAGATTACCAATGAGTTTAACGCTACTTTTGGTAAAAATGGTAATTCTTTATTAGTCGAATTGGAAAAATTTTTCCTGCAACGGATTCGTACCTTATTACAAGATGAAAAACAGATAGATTACGATTTAGTAAATGCAGTTCTGGGAGAAAACGATCCCGAATATACAGAACGTGCATTAACTGATTTATTAGATGTGCGCGATCGCGCCCTTTATTTACAACAAATCCGCCAAGATGGTACATTAGATAAAATCTATGAAACCGTCAACCGTTCTACCCGTTTAGCAGCACAGGGAAATCTAGACTTACAAACACTAGAACCACAATCTTTAATTAATCCCGAACTGTTCCAGAAAAAATCCGAATCTGCATTTTATCACGCCTTGGTTGAGTTAGTCCCCCAAACCCAAGCAGCACAGAAAAATCGGGATTATCAACTGTTAGTAACCGCACTAGCAAAAATCGCCCCCACCGTCAGCACATTTTTTGATGGTGAAGATAGCGTTTTAGTTATGGACCCAAATCCCGATATTAAGCAAAATCGCTTAAATTTGCTGGGATTATTGCGAAATCACGCCCGTGTATTAGCGGATTTTGGCGCAATCGTCAAAAATTTGTAGCATAAAGCAACAAAAAGAGGTGTAATTTTTGCCAATTAACGCTACTATAGTGAGGCTTAACCAGGGATGCTACACAGTCTATGCCAGAAGCGTTAATTATTGGATTCGGAAAGTCCGGTGTTGCTGCGGCAAGATTGTTGAAACAGGAAGGCTGGGAGGTTGAACTTTGTGATAGTGGCACCTCCCCAACCCTCCTCGAACAACAACAACAACTCGCCAGTGAACACATTACCGTTAAACTAGGAAACACACCAGAACTCACCAATTCTGATATATCCAAACTAATAGTTGTCAGTCCCGGAGTTCCTTGGGATATTCCTATTTTAGCCAAAGCGCGACAACTAGGTATAGAAACTATTGGCGAAATGGAACTCGCCTGGCGACATTTACAAGATATTCCTTGGGTAGCAATCACTGGTACAAATGGTAAAACCACCACCACCGCCTTAACTGCGGCCATTTTCCAAACAGCAGGATTCAACGCTCCCGCCTGTGGTAACATTGGTTACGCTGCTTGTGAAGTTGCCTTATCTACGAAAAAACCAGATTGGATAATTGGGGAACTTAGTAGTTATCAAATCGAATCTTCTGTAACTTTAGCGCCTCGGATCGGGATTTGGACAACCTTCACACCAGATCATTTAGCCCGGCACAAAACATTAGAAAATTACTATAATATCAAAGCAAAATTATTACATAATTGCCAAATTCAAATATTTAACGGTGATGATGTTTATTTGAGCAAATTAGGATTAAATCATTGGCCAGATGCCTATTGGACAAGCGTTAAGGGTGAAAATTTCCTAATAGGTGAAAAAGGCTTTTATATAGAAAATGGTTGGGTAATGGAAAAAGTCACTGCCACACCCCAAGCCATTGTAGAGGTATCTGCATTGCGAATGGTAGGGGAACATAACCAGCAAAATCTCCTCATGTCCGTAGCCGCTGCCAGATTAGCAGGTATAGATATTGCCGCCATTTCTCAAGCTGTCCGTGAATTTACTGGCGTTCCCCACCGCTTAGAACATATCTGCACTTGGCAAGGAATTGACTTTATTAACGATAGTAAAGCCACCAACTACGACGCGGCCGAAGTCGGTTTAGCCTCTGTACAAAGTCCCGCCATTTTAATTGCTGGTGGAGAAGCCAAAGCCGGAGATGATACCGCCTGGTTGGCACAAATTCAAGCCAAAGCCGCCGCCGTCTTACTCATTGGCAATGCAGCGCCAGCATTTGCGAAACGGCTGGAAGAGGTGGAATATAGCAATTATCACATAGTCGAAACAATGGAAAATGCTGTATCTATGTCTGCGGAATTAGCGAAAAAATATCAAGCTTCAGTAGTATTATTATCTCCGGCTTGTGCTAGTTTTGACCAATATCCTAACTTTGAAATGCGGGGTGAAGACTTTCGGCAATTGTGTCAAAAGTATCTAATGTAAGTTGCTATTTATACAGATTGTCAGAATCAGGATATCCAGGATTAAAGGATGAACAGGATAGAATTAAATAAAAATAGTCGGTTTTAACCGACTTTAGCTTTGAGACAGGGAATTTATTCCCTGAATAAATCTGGATTAATGATAATATTGGCTTTAATATTTGGGTTTTGCTTTACAATAGAATTAGGTCGTTTTATGGATAGATACCTATGATAGAAACACAAACAGCAATATCTTTATATGAACAAGACTATTTACTCTGGATTGAAGATACTATTCATAAATTACAAACTAGGGATATTAAAGGCTTGGATTTTGATAATCTAATTGAGGAGATAGAAAGTTTGGGGCGATCAGACAAACGTGAACTAGAAAGTAGACTCAGAGAACTTTTAGAGCATATTCTTAAACGTACTTATGTAAATGTGCCAGAATGTTATCGCGGTTGGGTAGAATCTATTGATAAACAAAGAATTGCTTTAGAACAATTATTAGCAGAGTCACCTAGTCTTAAACCCTATTTTAACCAAGTATTTGATAAGTCTTATGCAAATACTCTGAAAATTGTTCGTAGGGGATATCCTCAATGTGAATTTCCTGATACATGGCCGTTTAGTTGTGATATTGAAGCAATGCTAAATGTGGACTTTTGGGAAGAATAAGAACGCACCCTACAACTGAGGGTTAGGTATCCCTGAATAGCGGTAAACTGTTAACTATTTTCATCGTTTCTAAACTCACAGTAATAATTTGTCCAATTAATCTGATCATATATTGTTCATCATCTAAACGATTAGGATCATTAATTATGCCACTTCTTTTATCAGTTTTAATTTGATATTGATCAATTATCCAATCTAAAGCTGATCTATTTCCTAATTTATAGGTAAATACTTCTTGGGGAATACCGCTTAATGTGAGAAATTCATTATAAATGATCTGAGTTTTATCTTTACTCAATCTCATTTTTTCTACACGCCAATTTAAGGGTAAATCATCATTTTCTATGAATTTTAACGGGTATTCTGGTTGATTTTCATAGTTTAAATGTAAATCTGCTAATTGTTTTCCTGCAATAGCAAAAGGTGTAAATTGTGGTGCGAAAGGAATACGCGGTAATTCTTTTTTCAAGTTTGCTTCATAGCGGTTTCTGTAAATAGGATGATGTAAAATAGCGTAGATGTAATAAAAAATATCCCATTTAGTAATTTTGGGGTCTTGATAATGGTTTTGATATTGTTTTAAAGCCCAATCTGTGATATTTTCTTGACGGTTTGATCCGTCTTTATCGTAAGTATAAAAAGGGAAACATTGAGAACCGCCTTGAGGAAGTAAATCACATATTATATTAACTAATAAAGCAAAAATAGGTATTTCACTACCTACTTTTAACCAAATTACTTGATTTTCTTTCTCAGTTTCAGAAGTGGGGAAGATATGAGGAAATTGATAACAACGTTCATTTAAAAATTGATCATAATATAAAAAAGAACTTGTAAAAGGACGATAAATAGACTTTCTCACTTGTTCTTGATGATATTCTAAAGTAATATTTCTCTCTAAATATTTTTTTAAACCTTCAGACCAACTAATTAAACTATCATCATCAATAACAAAATCATCAACTTTAATTCCTGGTTGTTTTTTTTGATTCCATCTGACTAACTCTTGATTATAAGTGGAAATCATACGCTGAATATTATTAGCTAAATCATCGCTATTAAAATTATAAGCCCAAACATCTCTACAAGTAGCAATTCCTCTACCATAATTCTTAAAAATAGTTTTTGTATCTAAAATTTTAGATCCCTTTGCTTCCTTAGTACCCAAAGGAATAAAATCTTCAAAATCATCCTTTAATTCACTAGTTAACCAATTATAATTTTTATCTGGTGTAATTTCTTGCCATATCGTGACTGGGAAACAAAGGGATCAGATCGGAAGAGCACACGTCTGAACTCCAGTCACTCTCGCGCATCTCGTATGCCGTCTTCTGCTTGAAAAAAAAAAAA
>OGVQ01000022.1_pt1 | contig 46923 bp, 37 predicted proteins | sample 1575801 | NCBI WGS metagenome assembly OGVQ01 (sample SAMN07581550, study PRJEB24739) | freshwater metagenome | place: Singapore | collected 2015-04 | reverse complement strand
TTCTCGACCGCTTTTTTGGAGCTTTCGGTCATGAAGGTGCATTAGAAGCCGGCGCAACCTACGAAGAAGCAATTAAGAAAAGTAGTAAAACCGGAAAAACAGGCTTTGCTGATTTAGTTTGGAAACCTCGCGTTTTAATTGAAATGAAAAAACGGGGAGAAGACCTAAATAAACATTATTCCCAAGCCTTTGATTATTGGACTAGGTTAGTTCCAAATCGTCCTAAATATGTGATTTTATGTAATTTCGATGAATTTTGGATCTTTGATTTTGATATTCAATTAGATACACCTGTAGATAAAATTACTCTTGAACAACTGCCAGAACGGTCAGGAGCATTGGCATTTATGGAATTAGGACAAAAAACCCCTGTATTCCAAAATAACCAGGTAGAAGTGACAGAACGGGCGGCTCGTCGCATGGGTGAATTATTATTAGAATTGGAAAGTAGGGGAATTGAAAAGTTAACAGCACAGCGATTTATTTTACAATGTGTGTTAGCAATGTTTGCAGAAGATAGACAACTTTTACCCCGTGATATGTTTGTTTCTTGTGTGCAAGATTGTATGAAAGGTGCCAGTTCCTATGATGTTTTGGGGGGTTTATTTCGGGAAATGAATCAACCGGGAAAAACACCTGCGGGACGTTATCAAGGTGTAAATTATTTTAACGGTGGTTTATTTTCTGTCATTCATTCCATAGAATTAACGAGGGAGGAATTAAACTTTTTAGATGTTTCCGCGCGAGAAAATTGGAGTAAGGTTCGTCCGGCTATTTTTGGGAATTTATTTGAAGGCAGTATATATAAAGAAGAACGTCACGCGAGAGGAATTCATTATACTTCGGAAGTGGATATTATGAAAATTGTCCGTCCTACAATTAGCCGTTATTGGGAAGATAGGATAGAAATAGCAAATACAGTTAAAGAACTTTCATCACTGCAAATAGAATTACAAGGTTATCGCGTTTTAGATCCGGCTTGTGGTTCGGGTAATTTTCTTTATATCGCATATCAGGAATTAAAGAGAATTGAAATATTGTTATTAGAAAAAATTCAATCTTTGAGTAAGTCTAAGGATAAACAATTGCAAATGGGTTTAGTAACTCCTTTGCAATTTTATGGTATGGATACAAACCCCTTTGGAGTGGAATTAGCAAGGGTAACTTTGATGATAGCGCGAAAAATTGCAATTGATAATTTACAATTAACCGAACCTGCTTTACCTTTGGATACTTTAGATAATAATATTGTTTGTCAAGATGCTTTGTTTAGTGAATGGGTAAAAGCTGATGCTATTATTGGGAATCCGCCATTTTTAGGTGGTAAAAAATTACGAATAGAATTAGGTGATGAATATGCAGAAAAGATATATAAAGCTTTTCCAGATGTTAAAGGACAACCAGATTTTTGTGTATTTTGGTTTAGAAAAGCTGCTGATTTATTAGATAATAAAGGAAGAGGAGGATTAGTTGGTACAAATTCTATTGCTCAGGTTTCGGGGAGAAAGGCCAGTTTAGATTATATTGTTAGTAAAGGTGGAATTATTCATGATGCAATTTCTACTCAAACTTGGTCTGGAGATGCTGCGGTTCATGTGAGTATTGTAAATTGGACAAAGGAAAAAGAAAGACAAAATTTTTTGGATAATATTGAAGTTCCGTTTATTACCTCTTCTTTAAAAAGTGAGATATCAGTTACAAATTCTAGAATATTAAAAGCCAATAAAAACTTTTCTTTTCAAGCTTGTGAATTATCTGGCAAAGGATTTATAATATCGGAAGAAGAAGCTAGGGAATGGATAAAAATTGACTCTAAAAATACAGATGTTTTAAAACCAATGATTGATGGCAAAACTTTAATTAATCCTTGTTTAAAATTAGATTGGGTAATTGATTTTAATGATTTATCCATAGAAGAAGCAAGTGAATATCAATTACCTTTTCAACGTGTGAAAGAAAAAGTAAAACCAGAAAGAGATAAAAACCGTGAAGTTTCAAGAAAAACTAATTGGTGGAAATTTGGTAGAGAAAGACCAGCTATGAGACAAGCAATGTCTTCTCTATCTTGTTATTTCGCTTTACCAAAAATTGCTAAGTGGGTGATTTTTACACCTGTAGATATTTCTATCTTACCTTGTGAAGCTAATATGGTAATTGCATCAGATGATTTTTATATTCTGGGTATTCTCACATCTAATTTACATCGAATGTGGGTAAAAGCGCAAAGTTCAACTTTAGAAGATAGAACTCGCTACACTAATACAACGTGTTTTGAAACCTTCCCATTTCCCCAAACAGCAGATATTAAAATAGTAGAAAAAATCCGCATCAAAGCCGAAGAACTACATCAATATCGGACTCAACAAATGGAAACAAAACAATGGGGAATCACCACATTATATAATAAATTCTTCAACGAACCCAGCAGCCAACTTTATAAACTGCATCAACAATTAGATAAACTGGTAATGGATGCCTATAAATTTAAACCAGAAGATGACATATTAGAAAAACTCCTGATATTGAATTTAGAACTAGCCGAAAAGGAAAAACAGGGAATCAAAATTGTAAGTATTCAGCAATAGCACTTATTTATGCCCAGATCCCCGACTTCTTTGATTAATTGTGTCCATAAATGATAAATTGCTCACAGAATTCGGGGATCTTTTTGCCTCACCTGAATAAACCCAATAAGCTGTTGTTCCTTTAACTTGAATAATTAATACAAGCAAGATGCTTGTGCTACTGTAACTTCAGGTTTTTTAATTATACAGTTTAGCTGCACATCAGCTTATTAGCGGTAGGATAGTAAGAGTTGTTGGGTTTCCTTGTGTCAACCCAACCTACCGCCAATCATCCCAATTTTGATTAAAAATAGAAGTATCTGGGAAAGCCGTAGGATTACCATTTTGTTCCAATAACCGTTTTAAATTCTGTAATTGCGGTTCTTGCTTAGGTAAATTATCCACTAATTGATAGGGTGCAATTCCCTGTTTAAGTGCAAAAGCTGCTACAGTACCCGCCGCAGCACCAGAAGACCATTCAAAGGAATGAACCCGATAAGCAGCAGCAGCTATATGACTTGTAGCAATACTTTTACCCCCTACTAATAAATTATCAATTTTTTGGGGAATCATCGCCCGCAGCGCGATTTGGAAAGGATAAGCTTGGCCAGCGCCCCGTCTTTCTCCTGCACGTTCCGTATTACCAGGCGCTTCCACTGGGCTGTTAGTCATACAAGGATGAAAATCTATGGCATAATGACCAATCCCCACTGCATCAGGATAAATAGTAGAACGGCGTCTGCGAATAGCTTTTTCTGGAGGAACTTCACCCCTAATTACAGATGTCGCTTCTAAACCAGCTAATGTTGCTTTTAAGCTGCGATACATATTTGCTGGCAGAGTTTGCCGATAATATTCATCATTATAATTACGGCGAGAAATATCAACTTCCCAAATAGTAAAACCTGTTGGTTGTCCCCAACTAGGACGGCCAATAATCCTTCTTCCTTCCCGAATATAGGGGTATTTAGATAAACCATGAACTGTCCCCATGGGTGAATCTAACCCGGTTAAAAAACGGATATTTGTTTGGGGTTGTTTAACACCTTCTCCTAACTGAGAATCTGTAGTTCCCCCATACAACCAATAAAAATAGGAAAAGGCTTTTTCTTCCGCTTTACGTAAGGTTTTTGTACGCAGTCCACCTTGCCAACCTCCTGGTTTTAACTGTCCAGAATTTGCTAATTGTTGACGAGTATAAACTAAATTATCTTGGGCTGTTCCGGGACGGTAATCATTACCCCAAGTCCAATTTTGCATAGATATATCCCCTGGTGTGGGTGCAGAAAACTTCACTCCATTAAATGCAGTTAATTGTCCTTTTTGGGGACTCCAAATCCGCCGATAGGTAAATACTAAATCAAAATTGGCTAATCGTTTTAATTCATAACTAAAATAGGGGGAATATTGTAAATAAAATGGGGGCATTGTTTCTTGTTGCGGTTCTTTTGTAGCCTCCATAGCAAAGGTATAAGTAAAACCTTGAGTACAATAGGGGTCATTTATCGTGCTAGAAGATGAAGGTTCAAGATAGGAACGAGCATCAATTCCTAAACGATAGGGAACATCAGCTAAAGCGATAATTTCCCCTGTTTCACTTGTATCTATAATGTACCATTTTATAGGTTTATTTTGAGCTTGTTTAGGCAAAAAATTAATAATACTTTTATTCAATCGAGATGAATTTTGATAACTATAAGCATCTGTTATTACTTGGGATAAAGTATCAGTATTTAGAGGTGGTGTACCTTTTGCTGGTTGATGTTGAATAGCTATGGCATGATTAATAATTTTGCCATCTGAACTAATTTGTAAATCTTTAATTACCGTATTCGGAAACCATTGTAATTTGCCCTTACCCTTTTTTTCGGCATCTTTAAGCATTTGTGTCATGATGATGTGAGCGTCACGAGGCAAAAAACAAGAATCACTTACCCAACAGTCACCGGGGTTAAGTTTGCCATATTTACGTTGAATGCGGTTTCTTAATTCCAAATATCCGCGAGAATAAAATTGTTTCGCTCTTTGGGTTGGTCTTTCATCTAGTGCAGATGTCCCTTGAGAGGAAATTTGTCCCCCTAACCAGTCGGTAATTTCTGTTAAACAAACTGTCCGTCCTGCAAGTAAACCTTCATACGCTGTCGCGACTCCAGATAGTCCCCCACCCACAACCAAAATCTCACAGTTGACCGTTTTATCTGGGGTACGCGGGGGGGTAGCGGTGACAGAATAGGGGGTAAAAAAGGTGGTAAATAAGGTGATACTGATAAGTTGGTAAAAAGCCTTTTTTTTTCTATTTTTCATAGTTTTTGCACTCTGTAAGCTACTACATCAAATTTTAGACGGTAGTTGTGGGTAAAAGGTTCATACTTGATTTTACATGATTATGGTACTTAAAGTCAGTGGACTTAAATACATCAATAGCTTTTAATTGTCTTTATGACAACATCTAATAATGAAAATATCCAAAAAAAATTTGGTAGTCGTCTACGTCAAATTAGGCAAAATATGGGACTATCTCAAGAAGAATTAGCACATTTATCTAACTTAGACCGCAGTTATGTTGGAGGGGTTGAACGTAGTGAAAGAAATATTAGCCTTGTCAATATCCATAAAATTGCAGATGCGTTAAATATTTCCCCAAAAGAGTTTTTTAATGACTAATATTCCTGATAACATAAGATTGAAAGAATTAGCAATAATTGCTAACTCCAATAAACCTTTTTTTGATGATTTCATTAATTTTTTAGAATCAGAAAATTATGATAATCTATATAAATTTATTATTGAAAAAGATTCATCTAAAGCAGAAATTTTTTTGCTTAAATACTTGGAAAGGAAACTTCCCAAAGACTTAAATTTATATGACGGTATTGGTCGTCCATATCCTCAAAGCAAAGCCAAATGGCTTTTTTTAGGTTGGATTTTTAGAGATGCTCCTATACAACGCTTGCAAACAATACTTAAAAATTTATAAATCATGTGCGTGAATATGTATCTACGATTTTACCTGAACCAGAAAGATGGGAGTGGTTTCCTATTTGTGAAGTGATGATGGAACGTTTAGAAGGAAGTCGTCGAGCTATAAGTTGAAAAAATACGTTTAGTAGCAATTTTACAGTAATCTTCATTAATATCAATACCAATAAACTTACGTCCTTTCTTTATAGATACCAAACCTACTGTACCAGCACCAAAAAAAGGATCAAGAACTATTCCCCCTTCAGAAGAACCTGCTAAAATACATGGTTCTATTAATTGTTCTGGAAAAACGGCAAAATGTGCATCTCTAAATTTAGATAAAGGAACTTCCCAAACAGTTCTTTTATTTCTACCTTTGGGATGAAATGCTTGATCCCATCTGCCATTATGTAAATTAGAATTACCTGAATTTTTGCCTTGTTCTGGAGTCCCCCCCTTTTTACCTAAATGATTACGTCCTCCTCGCATTTTACTGTTTTCTGAAAAAGTCACATGAGGTTCACGAATAGCATCTGCATCATAGTAATACTTTAAACTTTTGGCAAATAAAAACATATATTCATGATCAGTTGTTGGACGATTTTTCACAGAAGATGGCATTGCATTGGGTTTATACCAAATAATATCTGATCTTAAAATCCATCCTCTTTCTTTAAGAGCTAATGCTAATTTCCAAGGCAGTCCTGCTAAATTTCCATCTATATATTTATCCCCTACATTTATCCAAAGCGTTCCATCTTCTTTTAACACTCTTTTGATTTCATCAAAGATTTCTATAAGTTTATTGATATATTCATCTGAACTTTCTTCCGTGCCAATTTGTTCTTCTGCACAATAGTCACGTTGACCATAATAAGGAGGACTTGTAATAACCGTTTGTACTAATGAATTTGGTAGTTTTTGTAGAGCATTTAAAGCTTCCCCATTGATAATAAAATTTGCTTGCTCCAAATTAACTTCATCAATATCTTCTATTTTCACTATTAACTTTCGATTCAAATCCGTAAACAATGGAAGATTTGCAGTTATGTAATCCAGCACAGAATTTACTTTAACTCTTAGTTTATAATAATTTTAAACTATTTCAGCTTTAAAAGCAACTTGATACAAAAAATCTTCCTAATTTTTATCCCATACAAAGCTTCTCGCTGTATAATACTTAATAAAACTTATTTAACCACCAAAACAATGCACCTTTTGAAAAGTAGATTGATTCCCATCATATCAGGCTTAATTGTTCTTACCATACCATCTGTTGCCACCGCCAATGATCCAGGTCTTTGTCTCATGGTGACATCTTCTGGTAAAAAGATTAGTTTAGGGGAACTATACAAAGTTACACCAACCAAAGAAACAGTTTGGAGGATACCCCAATTATAGATGTCAAATATGATCTTAAAATCCTCGATAAATATATCGAATTTCATCAACGTTGACAAAGAGTTCAAAACTATTACCTAAAATGCGACCATATCACCAAATTCCTATTATTGAATGTGATGAACCTTTAGTAGAAATTCCCCTAGAATTATTTGCAGTGGAATCTCCTCATCCTTATCAAAAGTTAGGTGCTGATTATGGGGTACATTCACCTTATTATCTGCGCCAAAGTGTCATTGAAAATTTAATTCAAGCCCAAAATAATTTACAATTACAACATCCTGGTTGGTATATTCAAATATTCGATGCTTATCGTCCTGTAGCTGTGCAACAATTTATGGTAGATTACAGTTTTGGGGAAGCTTTGCGAGAGCGAGATCTAACAGAAACAGAATTATCACCCCAACAACGGGAAGAAATATGGCAAGTGGTTTATGAAATTTGGGCTGTACCAAGTTTGGATATGCAAACTCCTCCTCCCCATAGTACCGGTGCTGCGGTAGATATTACTTTAGTTAATGATGCTGGGGAAATTGTGGATATGGGTTCACCAATTGATGAAATGTCTGATCGCTCCTATCCCGAATATTATATTAATAGTCATCAAGAATATCATTGTCACCGTCAACTATTAAATGATGTCATGTTAACAGCCGGATTTCAACGCAATCCTAGAGAATGGTGGCATTTCTCCTTTGGTGATCAAATGTGGGCTTGGTTATATAATCAATCTCATGCTAATGCTAGGATGACAGCACGTTATGGCAGATTAACAGATTCAAAACCAAATTATCATAATCCTAGAGACGTTCCGGCGCAACGGCTATGGATGTGAAAGGAAAAAATCTCATAATTTTCACCTAATATATAAAATTAGAGCAAAAGACAAATCCAAACAAAGCAGACTCCATGCGTATTTCTCTCAACTGGTTAAAAGAACTCGTAGAAATCAAACTGACTCCAGAAGAACTGGCGGAAACCTTGACAATGGCAGGGTTTGAAGTAGAAGATATAGAAGATCGCCGCAGGTGGGCTTCGGGTGTAGTTGTGGGAAAAGTGCTAGAACGTCAACCACACCCCAATGCAGATAAATTAAGCGTTTGTACAGTAGATATTGGTGCTGCTGAGACTGTAAATATCGTTTGTGGTGCTGCTAATGTCCGCGCAGACATTTATGTTCCCGTGGCTACTACGGGAACTTATTTACCCAACATTGATTTAAAAATCAAACCTGCAAAACTGCGGGGTGTTCCTTCCAACGGGATGATATGTTCTTTGAAAGAATTGGGTTTACCCACTGATATTGACGGTATTCACATCTTTCCTGAAGAAAATATGGTTGTGGGTAGTGATGTCCGTCCCCTATTGGGTTTAGAAGATGTAATTTTAGATGTCACCGCCACAGCTAACCGTGCTGACGCTTTATCTATGGTGGGTATTGCCCGGGAAGTTGCAGCTTTAACCGGTGGAAAATTATCAATTCCCCAAATTGCGGCAGTGGAAAATACCAAAACTGCAAAAAATCTGACTTTGAAAATTTCCGAAACCCAAGCTTGTCCAGCTTACATTGGTACGGTTGTGGAACAAGTCAAAATTGCCCCTTCTCCTGAATGGTTGCAGCAACGTTTACGCGCTGCGGGAGTTAGACCAATTAATAATGTAGTTGATATCACCAACTACGTTTTGTTAGAAAGAGGACAACCCCTCCACGCTTTTGACAAAGAGCGTTTACAATCTCTAGGTGGAGGAGAAAATTTAACCATTGGTGTCCGTTTTGCAGAAACGGTCGAAACTTTAAAAACCTTAGATGGAAATACCCGCAATTTATCAGCCCAGAATTTATTAATTACTGCTAATAATCAAGGGGTAGCTTTAGCTGGTGTGATGGGTGGTGAAGAAACAGAAGTTCATGAAGGTACACAAAGTTTAGTTTTAGAAGCTGCATTATTTGATTCTGTGGCTATTCGTCGTTCTTCTCGTAGTGCAGGGTTACGAAGTGAAGCTTCTGGAAGATACGAGAGGGGAGTAAATCGGGCAGAATTAGAAATAGCTTGTAATCGGGCTTTATCTTTAATTCAAGAATTAGCAGCAGGTGTGATTGTTCAACAAGAAATTTCCGATTATCGTCCTGATGCAGCCACCTGGTCTCATTCTATTACCCTGCGTTTAGAAAGAATTAATGAAGTTCTCGGTCCAATTGAATTAGGACAGGAAACAGGAGAATTAACAGCTAAAGATGTAGAAAAAATTCTCACTGCTTTAGGATGTCAATTAGTTACAGTTGAGGAAGGACTATGGACAGTAACAGTCCCTCCCTATCGTTATCGAGATTTAGAACGGGAAATAGATTTAATTGAAGAAATTGCCCGTTTATATGGTTATGATAAATTCTGTGATACTTTACCAGAAAAATCCGAAGCTGGTTATTTATCTTTAGAACAGGAATTAATTCGCCGCATCCGTAGTTATTTACGGGCTGAAGGCTTGACGGAATTAATGCAATATTCTTTAGTTAAACCTGGGGAAGATAAACAAGTTGTTTTAAGCAATCCTTTGTTTACAGAATATTCAGCTTTAAGAACTGATTTAATTTCTGGTTTGATTGATGCTTTTCAATACAATTTAGAACAGGGAAATGGGGCTTTAAATGGTTTTGAAATCGGGCGGATTTTCTGGCGTGAAGAAGAAGGTTTACAAGAAGCAGAAATCCTAGCGGGGATCATGGGTGGTGATATCACTACTGGTAAATGGTCACAGGGTGGTAAAGAAAAACCACTCACATGGTTTGAAGCTAAGGGTATTTTAGAAAATGTCTTTAACCAACTGCAAATAGTAGTAGAATTTCAGCCAGAAAATCAAGATTCTCGCTTACATCCTGGACGCACAGCTTCATTATGGATTAGAGGTAATAGATTAGGGACATTTGGACAAATTCATCCCCAATTGCGTCGAGAAAAGGATTTACCAGAAGCCGTTTATGTCTTTCAATTAGATTTAGATACCCTGTTGGATGCTTTGGATAATGATGAACTATTAATTCCTAAGTTCAGTCCCTATTCTACATATCCAGCAAGTGATCGGGATTTGGCATTTTTTGCCCCGGTAAAGGTGACAGTGTCGGAAATAGAAAAGGTCATTAATAAAGCTGGTAAAAGTTTGTTAAGTTCTGTGGAATTGTTTGATGAATATCGTGGTGAACACGTCCCCCCAGGACAACGCAGTTTAGCTTTTCGTTTAGTTTATCGCTCAAGCGATCGCACTCTCACGGAAAGCGAAATTGAACCAGTTCACAATCAAGTACGGACAGCCTTAGTTGAAAAATTTGGTGTGAATTTGAGAAGTTAATCCACAACAGTCGGTTAAAACCGACTTTTGCCATGAGACTGGGAATTTATTCCCTGGCTTTATTGTTAAACTGTCAAAAACTTTTGAATCACATCTTGACTAAGTTCCTGAGTTAGACCGGAAGCAACAATCCCCCCTTTTTGCATAGCATAATAGTAATCTGCTTGACGGACAAAATGCAAGTGCTGTTCTACTAATAAAACAGAAATCCCTGTAGATTCAATAATCTGACGGACTGCGGCTTCAATTTCCAAAATAATTGAGGGTTGGATACCTTCCGTTGGTTCGTCTAATACGAGTAGTTGTGGTTTTCCCATTAAAGCACGGGCGATCGCTAATTGTTGCTGTTGTCCACCACTTAGATCTCCACCCATACGAGAAAGCATAGTTTTTAACACCGGAAATAAACTAAAAATTTCTGGAGGAATTTCTGGTTTTTTGACTGGTTTTTGTCTAGCTTCTAATCCCAAAAGCAGATTTTCCTTAACTGTTAATCGCGGTATAATTTCCCTTCCCTGACTTACATAACCAATACCCATTTTCGCCCTTTCATAAGTCGGTTTAGCGTTAATTATCTCCCCTGCAAAATTAATAATTCCACTGCTGGGTTTGAGTAAGCCAATAATTGTTTTTAGCATGGTTGTTTTTCCCACCCCATTGCGTCCAATTAAACATACCATTTGTCCTGGCAATACGGTCAAATCCACATTTCTGAGAATATGACTTTCACCATAATGAACGTTAAGATTAGAAATTTTTAGCATTATAAAATTAACCTAATTAACTCTTTTAATTTTCCTCAATTTTACCCCACCTTCACCCTCCCTTTGTAAATAAACCTGTGTGTACACCGTAGCTTCAAAAGGGGGGCTAAACTTCTCACCCCCTGAGAAAGGGAGATTTAGGTATCGCAGGTCTTTAGACTTGTAAGAATTCAGGTGAGGTAAAAAGATCCCCGACTTCTGTGGTCAATTTATCATTTATAGACACAATTAATGAAAGAAGTCGGGGATCTAGGTATGAACGAGCGCTATAGCTGAATACTTACGCTATGATTAGAAGCTGAAAGTAGTTCTTAAAGCACCAATTACTACATTGTCACTGCGATTATCGTGATTTGGGGCTGTTAGCCAAATTACAGCGGGGGTAATGGTGATATTATCACTGACCTTGTATTGATAAAATCCTTCAATGTGATAGGAGGTATTTGAATCTTTCGTAACTCCAGCAACAGTAGAATTCGTGACCTTTGGTTCCATACCAAATACAATACCAGCTAAGTTACCTTTTTTACCCAAATCTGGTAAACCTAAAGTAACAGCATAGTTCCATATTTCCGCTTTTCCTCTGGTACCAGTCAAAACTTGACTATTGGTATATCCAGCCCAACCACCTAAAACAAGCTGCTTCGTAATACCTAAAGATGCTTCCACACCGTAGGAATTACTGGAAAAGTTTGTACCAGGGGCAAGATTGCTAGGGTTGGTAAATGTGGCGTTATTACTACCTGTAGCCAGTGACTGGTTATAGGAATTGATGTAAGTTAAACGCAGGGAAACGCGATCGCTTGGTTTGACTGTTAATTGTGCTAAACCGCCGTAGGGACCATCAAACAACCCATTTCCGGGAGTAGGGGCATTGTGTTTACTAGCTAAGTAACCTAAACTGAGAGTTAAATTTTCACCGAATTTTTGTTTTACACCTAGTCCTGCGCCACCCAATTGGGCATATATGGGGTTTCTGGTTCCAAATGCGGACACAGCACCAGACCCACCATTCCCATCAAACAGACTCAAGGGGGTGTCAAGGTCGAGAATTATACCATCATTGGCTATGATGTTGACATAAGTGTTTTTAGTGACAGGGAATCCATAGGAAAGCGCGCCTATGGAAACACTGGTATTAGGTGTAGTTGCACCACTGGCAAAGGATAATTTACCCTCTGTAGTATTAAGACCAAAATTGTTAATATTGTTGCTTTCTAGCCTGGTAAACAGTGTGTCTTTTCCAGTAAAACTGGTGACAAGCTCCAGTCTAGTTCTAGCACCTAATGTCGTATTCTTACTAGTAATATTACTATTACCGACTTTATCGCCGGAGACAACACCACTCACAACCGCAACGACCTGTCCTTGCAGTTTTGTGGTAGTTGAAAATTGATTAGCTTCTAAATCAGCAGTTTTGGCTTCTAGAATGTCTACACGCCCTTTTAAGGTTGCTAGTTCTGCGGAAAACTCATTTTGCAACTTTTGGATTGTTGCTAAATCTTGTTTTGTCGTTAAATCAGCCGTAGCAGTAGCAATTAATTCATTGACTCGATCTAAACAGGCATTTAATCCGGCTGCAAACTCGTATCTTGACAACGCCCGATTACCCCTATAGGTACTATTAGGATAACCTGCAACACATCCATAGCGTTCTACCAATGATTGTAATGCTTGAAATGCCCAATCATTAGGTTGGACATCAGATAACTGAGACACGGAGGTAACTTGAGATATTACATCCTGTTGATTATTTATATTTAATTGTTGAGAATTAGTATCAGTCTGGAGTTGATTATTTGCTGGTATTTCTTCAGCCAGGACTCCAGAATTTGTGCATAGTATGGCACTAACAATAGTCGAACTAGCAAGTAAATATGTTAAGAGCTTTTGCATTTTTCTTCACACCTGATTTTTTACGAATAATTGTAGGACTTACGCAAGATGTCACTGAAAACCTTATTCTTGCGTAGGGGTAATTCATGAATTACCCCTACTTTCGTTCCCTTTAGCGTAAGTCCTGAATTGGAGCCATTAAGAAAATTCTTAGCAACTCTAATTTAGAACCGAGAAACTAAAAGTAGTTCTCAAAGCACCAATCACTAAATACTATCATACCACTTAAATAGCCTAAACTTAGAGTTATTTTGTCGCCAAACTGTGACTATTTTTGAAGTCAGTGATGCGTTTACAAGAGGGGATTAAGGGAGGTATGATTCTCTTCCTGTTTTCCCAAATATACTTCAATCACGCGGGGGTCATTTCTGACTTGCTCAAAATCACCTTCACACAATACTGAACCCTCATGTAATACTGTAACCTTCTTAGCAATTTGTCGCACAAATTCCATATCATGTTCAATGACTAAAATTGAATGACTTTCCGCTAATGTTGATAATAAATTACCGATATTATAGGTTTCTTCATCTGTTAAACCAGCCACTGGTTCATCAACAAGTAATAAATCAGGAGATTGTGCTACTAACATTCCAATCTCCAAACGTTGCTTTTCTCCGTGGGATAATAAAGCCGCTGGAATATTTGCTTTTGCAGTTAAGCCAATTGTTTCTAATAAGCCTTTAAGACTATTTTTTTCCGCAGAATTGATAGAACGAAACAAGGTAGAAAACACATTTTTATGACGATTACTAGTGATTTCTAAATTCTCGAAAGGTGTTAAATTAAGATATATACGTGGAGTTTGAAATTTACGCCCAATTCCCATTCGTGCAATTTGATGTTCGGCTAAAGAACGTAAATTTTTACCCTTAAATAATACTTTTCCTATAGTTGGTTGAACCTTACCTGTAATCACATCCAGAAAAGTAGTTTTTCCTGCCCCATTTGCACCAATTACTACGCGCAATTCACCAACATTCATACTAAAATTTAGGCGATTTAATGCTTTAAAACCGTCAAAACTAACGGTGACATTTTCAGTTTCCAAGATTTTGGCGTTCATGTTTAACCTCCATATCTTCTTCTAAACTAGGATAGGTTTGAGAAAGTTTTGACTTATGACGTTTCCCAAAAGGGATATTTTGTTTATTTAACCATCCCATTATGCCATCAGGAAGCAGAATGACGATAATTAATAATAGTATGCCCTGAAAAAATAGCCATATTTCCGCAAATTGTTCACTTAAAAAAGTCCGGGCGTAATTAACTAATAAAGTACCAATAACTGCCCCGATTAATGTCCCTCTTCCCCCCACAGCCACCCAAATCACCATTTCAATAGAAAAGCCAATATCCATGGATCTAGGGGATACAGAACCACTTTGAAGGGTGTAAAATGCCCCAGCTATACCAGCAATTGCCCCCGAAACTGCAAATACTAATACTTTAAAATCTGTGGGGTCGTAACCAGAAAATCTCACCCGACTTTCATCATCACGAATAGCTATTAATAATCTGCCAAAACGTCCACTAGTTAACCACCGACAAAGCCCATAGGTGGCCGCCAAAAATACCACCGTCAAGACGTAAAAAACAAATTGAGTTTTGCTATCACTAACTATAGCACCACTGCCATTAACTCCCCAAGATAAAGGCGGAAAAGTGGTAAAATCTATCAATCCATTTGTGCCATTAAAGAATTGTTGTTGTCCATTGAAAAAATTGAAAAATACAATAATTGCGGCTTGAGTCAAAATCGAAAAATAAACCCCCTTAATGCGATTACGAAATACTAAATATCCGAGTAATCCTGCTAACAAACCCGGAATTATGACTACAGCAGTCACAGACAGGGGAAAAGAATGAAAAGGCTGCCAAAATCCAGGAAGTTCCATAACACCGTAAAGGGACATAAAATCTGGTAACTCCCCCTTGGGGACTTGCAATTTTAGGTACATAGCGATCGCATATCCACCCAAACCGAAGAAAATCCCATGTCCCAAACTCAATAAACCAGCATAACCCCAAATCAAATCAATTCCCAAAGCCACAATAGCCAGAGACAAAAATCGTCCCAATAAATTCAGACGAAAATCTGAAAGTAAAACCGGCATGATTAAAATCAAAATTAAAGCGATCGCACAAACGACCCCAACTTCAACTAATATTAAACTTCGCCCCTTTTTAATTTTTATCATTCCTGCTTTATCCATTTTCTAAAATCCACGTTTATCTACAGCTATAGCGCTCATTCATACCCAGATCCCCGACTTCTTTGATTAATTGTGTCCATAAATGATAAATTGATCACAGAAGTCGGGGATCTTTTTACCTCACCTGAATTTTTAACCATGAGTTAAACATCAACATGACGACCCTTTTGGGGAAAAATCCCTCCTGGCTTCCACTGTAAAAACACAATAATTAACGCAAAAACCATCACCTTAGCCATACTTGTAGTTGCAAAAAAACTAAATAAATCAGCCAAAGGTTTGACCGAAACCAACAACAAAGCCAAAGTTCCCGAACCAATCAAATAATTAATTGTCCCAATTCCCAAAGCTGCCAAAATCGTACCAGCTAAATTACCCACACCACCGACAACCACCACCATAAAAGTGTCAATAATGTAATTTTGTCCAGTATTTGGTCCGACAGAACCGAGTAAACTAATTGCACATCCAGCCACACCAGCTAACCCTGAACCCAGGGCAAACGTAATTGCATCAACTTTTTGAGTGGGAATACCCAAACAAGCGCTCATACTGCGATTTTGCGTAACAGCCCTAATTCTTAATCCCCAATGAGAACGTTGCAAGAATAGATAAATTCCTCCCACACAAATAATCGTCAAAACAATAATAAATAACCGGGCATAAGGTAATTGTAGACCTGCTAAAGATGCACCAGATTGTAACCAACTAGGGGCTGTAACATCCACGTTTTGAGCGCCAAACCAAGGTAATGTTACCGATTGCTGATAGGTTTTACTTAATAAATTACAAATTGTGATTGTCAATCCTAGTGATAAAAATAGTAAAACTCCTACAACCCAGTTACGAATTTTTTGTAAATTATGCCGAGAATTTAAAATCCATAAACCTCCAAAAAACAAAACAGAAAACAAAACCATCCCGATAACTAATAATAAATTGACACTGCGAACAAACTGCTGAAAAATTAAACTCACGCCCCAAGTTGCTAACAGAGTTTCTAAAGGTCGTCCATAGAGATAACGAATTACACTTTTCTCTAGAACTAATCCCACACCAGCAGTGAAAACAAAAGCGATAATCAAAGCCAGAAATATATAAACTTCAAACCAAACCCCACCTAATTGCTTACAAACATTTTGCACGACAAAAGTTGTATAAGCACCAAACATCATTAGCTCACCATGTGCCATATTAATGACACCCATTAAGCCAAATATAATAGCTAATCCTAACGCAGCAATCAATAAAACAGCGCCAATACTAACACCATTAAATACCGCTTCCAAGAAACCTGTTAACATTTTATTCCTGCAATTATCAATTTATTCCTAATAGTCAGTTGTCAGTTGTTTTTTAGTTATTTTCACCTCACAGCAAATTGCCACTAAAGGAAGTGCAAATATGAATAGTAGAACTGTTGTGGGCATCCTGCCCGCCCATACCTGATTGATATGCACTTTGTTGTATAACTAACCCCTGACAACTGACCACTAGGTTAACCTTTTTTGTATTTACCACCTTTTGCGGGATCTGACCAATCACAGGCAAATCCCTTAGTCTCCTTCACAAATTGATTCCAAGGAACTGGTTCAACTGGTGCAGGGGTAGCATAAACAATGTCAAATAAGCCATCTTGTCTGACCTGACCAATCCGCACAATTTTTGATATGTGATGATTAGCATTAACAGTCACCTTTCCTTCAGGTGCATCTATAGTTTGACCATAGGCCGCAGCCCGGACTTTCGCCAAGTCAGTTGTGGTTGCTTTTTCTACCGCTTGTTTCCATAAATAGACGGCGATATATGCCGCTTCCATTGGGTCATTTGTTACCCTGTCTTCGCCGTATTCTTTCTTAAAAGCCGCCACAAATTTCTTGTTCGCAGGTGTGTCTACTGTTTGAAAATAGTTCCAAGCAGCATAATGTCCTTTTAGATACTCCACACCAATGGCTTTAACTTCTTCTTCTGCAATACTGACAGACATGGAAGGATACTTATCTGGTGTCAATCCCGCTCCTTTCAACTGTTTGAAGAAAGCAACATTACTATCACCATTAAGAGTATTATAAATTACACCTCCATTGGGTAAAACTTGCTTAATTTTGGTGATAATAGCTGTGACCTCCGTATTACCCAAGGGTAAGTAATCTTCTCCCACAGTTTTCCCACCTAAAGCCTCTAATTGAGCCTTAATAATGTTATTAGCAGTGCGGGGGAAAACATAATCAGAACCTACTAAAAAAAACTCTTTACCTTTATTCTTCAACAACCAATCAACAGAAGGTTCAATTTGTTGATTTGGGGCTGCACCAGTGTAAAAAATGTTTTTAGAACATTCTTGACCTTCATACTGCACAGGATACCAGAGCATATGGTCTTTACTCTCGAAAACTGGCTTCACATTTTTACGACTAGCAGAAGTCCAACACCCGAAAACCACAGCTACTTGATCCTGGTCAATCAATTTGGTAGCTTTTTCTCTAAAGGTATCCCAATTAGAGGCACCGTCTTCAACAACTGCTTCAATTTGTTTACCTAAAACACCCCCAGCAGCGTTAATTTCCTTAATTGCTAGTTTTTCCGCATCTACCACACTTTTCTCACTGATAGCCATTGTGCCACTGAGAGAATGTAAAATGCCTATCTTGATGGTTTTACCAGCAGTACCAGCTACGGGAGATGTATTGGTGGATGCTGCCGGACTATTCCCAGTATTTGGAGCGTTGTTAGCACAAGCCTTTAAAAAAATGCTACTACCAATACCCGCTGCACTGTAAAGCAGAAACTTACGTCGGTTAAATTGCTTACCCATATTTTTGATTAGTTATCTTTTTAAAGTGAGATATTAGTTCTATATTTAACTATTTAACTGTGATTTGTTATACAAAATTGTAATTTATTTTAATAAAAATCTATCCTAAGATAGATGACAAATATAATTTCTTTCTCGTCGAGATTGATGTAATCATCACATACCTAGCCACCTCCCCGCCAGCGATTAGCAGGTTAGGATCTACCTCATATATAGGAATCCTGCTTGAATCTTCCTCAATATACTGAGACTCAATCGTTGATGATATATGGTTTAGGGTTTACAGCTTGTTCAAAAATCAAACAGGAGTCCTATAACTATAAACAGGTAGTCGTCCAAAATAAATTTCATATTCAGGAAAGGTGACAGGTATTAGTTCGCGGTGACAATTGACAGACAAGAGATACAGAGATTTCTATTGTTTTTCCAAATGTACTTAAGTATACAAGGATATTGGTGAGATTAAAAACTTGATCATCAATCTCTATCTGAAAAAACCTCCTGTTGCTATATTTTGTAATAAGTATCAATAATCAAATCCGAAATTATGACAAAATACATTATGTGGGGTAGCTATTGCGAAGAAGTTTTAACCAAACGTGAACCCCATCGTCAAGCTCATTTAGCAGGATTAGCAAAACAAAAAGAATCTGGTATTTTAATTACCATTGGCCCAACTAAAGATGTAACTCAAGTTTTTGCGATTTATGAAGCTGAAGACGAAAACACCGTTCGTCAATTGGTGGAATCTGACCCCTATTGGCAAAACGGTATTTGGACAGAATATTCTGTGAAAGAATGGATTCAAGCTTTTTAGACTGGGGAGTGTCAATGATTATAGAGATGTTCCACCGGAATGTCTCTACAAGATTTATTTGTGCAGCCTCACATAGAATTTGTATGACTTCTGACTCCTACTGTATAATCAGCATAAGAGAGTTGCTTGATGAGACTAGCTCACTTATGATCCTTTTAGAGCTTTTTGAAAATTTCGCCGATAGGATGGATTAACTAAAAACAATGCAGGCCATAGTAAAGTCAAAATTATCCGGTTGGGTAAAGTTTGATTAAAATTAGTTCTCCTAAATCCATTCCAAAATTTCCACATACCACCGATATAAACCACGATAAGTCCAACAACAAGTAATTTAACCATTACTATCAACTCCTTCTATACCTGATATGATTTTAACTCAAGAAACTGGATTGCTGATTATGGCTAGATTATAACTGATGTTTTTAGTTTCCTGATGGGAGTTACTTAATTATAGTTTAAATTAGCATTGTATCTTTGTCCTATATTTTTATTATTCATGTTGTATGATAGCGTATAACACTAGGGAGGATAAAATATCAACAATTGTCCCGCTAAAATTCATCATATTAATTTTCTAAAAATCTAAAATTTATAAGGACAATACTGTGGAAACTCTACCTAACTACGCCACCATTTTAATAGTTGATGATAATCCTGTTAATTTAAAACTTCTTGATTTAACCTTGAGTTCCTCAGGGTACAAGGTGAAAAAGGAGATGAACGGGTTAGATGTCATCCAACAAGTTCCAGTCATACTTCCTGATTTAATCTTATTAGATATTATGTTGCCTGACATTAGCGGATTTGAGATTTGTGAGCAACTTAAATCTAATTACCTCACCGCATCAATTCCGATAATTTTTATGACGGCTTTAACTGATACTGTAGATAAGGTTAAAGGTTTGAATTTAGGGGCAGTTGATTATATTACCAAGCCATTTAAAAAAGAAGAATTATTAGCTCGTGTCCGTACCCATATACATTTAAAAAATTTAATTAAATCTCTAGAAAATCAAAACCAAGAACTGCGAGAACTAACACAAAAAAATCAAGATTTAGAACAAAGAGTAGCCGAAAGAACAGCAGAATTAAAAGAAGCTCTAGAAAAAGAAAAGGAATTAAACCAGTTGAAATCTCGTTTTATTACCATGGCATCCCATGAGTTTCGCACTCCTTTAGCTATTATTTCCTCGTCATCAGCTATTTTAGAAAACTTTAGCGATCGCCTGACCCCAGACAGAAAACAGGAACACCTGAAAACAATCCAAAATACTATTGTTCATATCACCCAAATTCTCGATGATGTATTAATGATTAATCGCGCTGAAGCTCACAAAATAGAATTAAATCTACAATCATCCGATATCATTGCTTTTTGTCATCATCTCAAAGAAGAAACAGAATCTATAAATACACAATATACAATAGATTTATCTTTGAATATAGACCCAGAAATGGCAATATTTCAGTTTGATAAAAAATTATTGCGGCAAATCCTGAATAATATTATTAATAATGCAATTAAGTATTCTCCCCATCATAATTTTATTAACTTGAACATTAGTAAAGATAATAACAAAATTATCTTTGAGGTTCGTGATTCTGGTATTGGTATTCCTGAGGAAGATCAATCTAAATTATTTGAATCTTTTCATAGAGGATCTAACATTGGCAATATTTCTGGAACAGGCTTAGGATTATCTATTGTCAAGAAATGTCTAGATTTGCACAAAGGTGAAATTACTGTCGAAAGTCAAGTCGGTAAGGGAACAACCGTGAAAGTTAGTATTCCTTTTATAAAAGTTGACTGATGATGTTTAAATTCTGAGAATTAGAATTTAAGACATTACTAAAAATACGCAAAATGCAAATTATTCAACGCAATATTGATCTCAAAGTAGAGGATAGTTTAATGCGGGTTTATATTGTATCTCCTCAACCAGCAGGTAAATATCCAGGAATTATTTTTTACAGCGATATTTATCAATTAGGTGATGCCATAATTCGCTTAGTTAATTATTTAGCTGGGTTTGGTTATGTAGTCGCTGCACCAGAAATTTTTCACCGCATTGAACCAATAGGTTCTGTAATTGAACCCAATGATTTAGGCAGAATGCGCGGAAATGATAATGCCAGAAGGACATTAATTTCAGAATATGATGCAGATGGCCGTGCTGTCATTGATTTTCTCAAAAGTGATTCTTCAGTTATTAGTGATAAAATCGGGACTTTAGGTTTTTGTATTGGTGGACATTTAGCTTTTCGCACTGCTTTTTTAGCAGAAATTGAAGCTGCTGTTTGTTGTTATCCTACAGGTATTCCTAGTGGCAAATTAGGTAAAGGTATTGCGGATACCATTCATAGAGTAGAAGAAATTAAAGGAGAAATGCTGCTAATTTTTGGCACTCAAGATCCCCATATTTCTGAACATGATAGACATACTATAATTAATGCTTTAGAAACAGCTAAAATCCATCATCAATTTTTTTCTTATGAAGCAGAACATACTTTCATGAGAGATGATGGTTATCGTTATGATGCTGTTGCTGCTACCTCTGCCTGGGAACAAATTATTGCTTTTTTGGACCGGAAATTTAAAAGATAGAGCTTATTAAAGGTTGCCATAGCTGAATACTTACATAAATAATATCATCTGATACCAATTTTATGTAAAACTGCATATATTTATTATCCCCCGGCATTGCCATCTCCCCTTACAAGCGGGGACTACAGGGGGTATTTTTGTGTGTATCTTCCTTCATACAGAATTGTGATAAACAACTTGGCTAAATCTATTAAACTAGATTTTTAGAGATAAAATTCAATTAAAACAAAATTTCTGAAATTACGAATATGCTAAACTTTCTCAATTCCCTTTTAGGTCGTCATCCAGAGCAAATTAAAGCCAATGTGGAAATATACACTTGGCAAACTTGCCCCTACTGCATCCGCGCCAAAATCTTACTCTGGTGGAAAGGTGTCAATTTTACAGAATACAAAATTGACGGGGACGAAGCAGCAAGAGCAAACATGACAGAACGCGCCAATGGCCGCCGCAGTGTCCCCCAAATCTTTATTAATAATCAACATATTGGCGGTTGTGATGATCTCTATAACTTAGATACAAACGGCCAACTTGATCCTCTGTTATTTGAGGCAATAGGTAATGGGTAATTAATCATTTCCTCCCTGCTCCCCTGCCCCAAGTCGGTGAGCGACTTGTACTGATCTGGCGATGCCCTGAGCTAGTCGAAGGGTCGAAGCAAGCCGAACCATTGCCTCCTGCCTATTCCCTATCATGCTTGAATACCAAGAATATTTAACACATCGAAAATGGATGAATCACGCCCTGAAATTGGCGCAGTTAGCGGGTGATGCCGGGGAAGTTCCTGTTGGGGCTGTCATAGTTGATAGGGATGACCAATTGATTGCTGTAGGTGAAAATAGGAAAGAACGGGATCAAGATCCGACTGCACACGCGGAAATTGTAGCTATTCGGGCTGCTAGTCAAATTTTACAAACCTGGCGCTTGCATCAGTGTACATTATATGTCACTCTAGAACCCTGTCCGATGTGTGCCGGTGCTATAGTTCATGGACGATTGGGAAAATTGATCTATGGAGTGGACGATACAAAAACTGGCGCGATTCGGACTGTTATCAACATCCCTGATCACCCTGCCTCTAATCACCGAATAAAAGTACTAGGAGGTATTCTAGAATCAGAATGTCGAGAACAATTACAAAGTTGGTTTTTTAGCCAACGTCGTCAGCAAAAATAACAGACAAACATCAAACTGTCCAGATGGGAAAACACAAACTACCCAGGAAAATCTACGGTGGACATAATCAAGTTTGCGTCATCTTTTATCTGTGAAAAAACCAGCCACCGTTATGAGCAAATCATACTCTGCTTCTACTATTACTTATGCACAAACCACGAGTATATCAGGGGTTTCTCCTTGGCTAACGCCTGTAGCCTATTTTCTAGGACGTTACATAGTTTTGCCATCTTTCTTTGGACATATTAAAATTTCTGGACAAGAAAATATTCCTACAAATGGTCCGGTAATTTTCGCGCCTACCCATCGTTCTCGTTGGGATTCTTTGATATTACCCTATGCGGCTGGTCGTCATGTCACAGGTAGAGATATGCGATTTATGGTAACGAGTAATGAATGTCACGGGTTGCAAGGCTGGTTTGTGATGCGAATGGGGGGTTTTCCTGTGAATATTCAACATCCAGCGATCGCTACTCTTCGTCACACAGTAGAGTTAATGCACCGAGGAGAAATGTTAGTAATTTATCCCGAAGGTGGCATCTATCATGATGGTCAAGTTCACCCCTTAAAACCGGGAATTGCTCGTTTAGCTCTCACTGCCGAATCTAGCCACCCAGGACTAGGAATTAAAATCATACCAGTGGCTATTCAATACAGTGAATCCTATCCAAATTGGGGTACGGATGTGAATATTCACATTAGTGAACCTATTCAAGTGACAAACTATATAAATAGCAATGTCAAACAAGAAGCTAAAAGACTCACAGCAGATTTAGCCCATAAATTAAAACAATTAAGTCATCAAGAATCAGCAATTAGCGATCGCATTTTTGCAGAGATTCATAATTAGCGGCTGGTGAAAAACTCTTTTTCTGGGGATGGTTGACGGTTGACAGTTCACAGTTGACTGTTATCTGATTCTATTCCCATACCAGTTTTATAGTATAGTCTGCTGTGATAGTATTTTCGATCCCGCGAACATTTCAGGAGTGAAAGAATGTCCATACCAGCAGATCCCGTAAAATTGATGAAACAAGAAGTTGGTAGAGCCGCCGCCAATTTAGTAAAATCCGGTTCAATAGTTGGTTTGGGTACAGGTTCAACTACAGCTTACACCATTCAATATTTAGGAGAACGCCTCAAATCTGGGGAACTCAAAGATATTGTCGGTATTCCTACCTCATTTCAATCAGAAGTTTTAGCAAAAGAATATGGCGTTCCCCTCACCACATTAGACGCTGTAGACCATATTGATATTGCCATAGATGGGGCTGATGAAGTAGACCCTCATAAAAACTTAATTAAAGGTGGCGGTGCTGCACATACCCGCGAAAAAGTCGTAGATTACCTAGCCGCACAATTTATAGTTGTCGTTGATAGCGGTAAATTAGTAGATAAACTTGGTTCTGTGTTTGCTGTACCAGTAGAAGTCATCCCCATGGCACTTACCCCCGTTACCAACGCCATTAAAGCCCTTGGTGGTAAGCCAGAATTACGAATGGGTCTGAAAAAAGCCGGGCCGGTGATTACGGATCAGGGTAATATGGTTTTAGATGTTACCTTTGATAGCATTGATGACCCTGTAAATCTAGAAAAAACCCTGAATAATATTCCTGGTGTCCTAGAAAATGGCATTTTTGTTAACTGCGCTGATGTAGTTCTTGTAGGTGAAGTAATTGACGGTAAACCCCTAGTTAGAGAGCTTTAACTATTTAATAGGACTTACGCAAGATGTAACTGAAACCCTGATTATTTCCTAGGGGTAATTCATGAATTACCCCTACTTTCGTTCTATTTTGCGTAAGTCCTGTTTAATTTTCATTGTAGAGACGTTCCGGCGGAACGTCTTTACTGTCAAATGTCTGTATACAGAAGTCTAATCAAGTGGCCTAATAGGGTTTTGATGCCCCTAACCCCCAATTCTGGGCGAACAAGAATTTCAAAGTCCCCCAAACTTGGGGAATTTAGGGAGCTAAATATTTCAAAGTCCCATGAATAGACATCTGCTAGAAATTATCTTTGGGACAGTTAAAATTGCTATAATTATACACATAAAAAAATAAACTTTTAATCAATTGACTTATGCTATATAATCGGTTCGGACGCACAGAATTACAAATGCCTGTTTTCTCCTGTGGGGGAATGCGATATCAATATAAATGGCAGGATGTAAAACCAGAGGAAATTCCACTAGATAATCAGGAAAATTTAGAAGCTGTCATTCGTCGTGCAGTTGAATTAGGAATTAATCACATTGAAACTGCAAGAGGTTATGGAACATCAGAAATGCAGTTAGGAAAAATTCTCCCTCAGTTTCCCCGTGAACAGTTAATTGTCCAAACTAAAGTTTCTCCTGTTCCAGACCCCCAAGAATTTCGTAAAACCTTTGAAAAATCTTTAGCATATCTTCAGTTAGATTATGTTGATTTATTTGGTTTGCATGGAATTAATAATGCCGAAGTTTGGGATTTCACTATTCGTGAAGGTGGTTGTTTAGAAGTAGCTAAACAGTTACAATCTGAAGGTAAAATCAGATTTATTGGTTTTTCGACCCATGCCCCACTAGAGATAATTTTGCAAGCAATTAATACTAATCAATTTGATTATGTGAATTTGCATTGGTACTATATTAATCAATGGAATTGGCCAGCTATTGTGGCGGCTAATAAATTAGATATGGGCGTGTTTATTATTAGTCCCTCGAATAAAGGAGGCTTATTATATCAACCCTCACCAAAGTTAGTTGATTTGTGTGCGCCCTTGAGTCCAATGGTGTTTAATGATTTATTTTGTTTAAGTCATCCCCGGGTGCATACTTTAAGTATTGGTGCAGCTAAACCAAGTGATTTCGATGAACATTTAAAAACTTTAGAATTGTTAGATAGTGCAGAGGAAATTTTACCACCTATTATTTCTAAATTAGAGTCAGAAGCTTTCAATATTTTAGGAGAAGATTGGGTAAAAACCTGGGATACTAATTTACCAACTTGGGAACAAACACCAGGACAAGTAAATATGCGGGTGATTTTGTGGTTATTAAATTTGGCTTTAGCCTATGACATGATAGACTATGGCAAAATGCGTTACAATCTCTTAGGACAAGCTGATCATTGGTTTCCTGGTAATCGGGCTGATAAGTTAGCAGAATTAGATTTAGGAGAATGTCTAGTTAATAGTCCCCAGGCTGCAAAAATTCCCCAGATGTTAGCAAAAGCCCATGAAATATTAGGGAGTGCAGAAATAAAGCGGTTATCTCAAAGTTAAAACTTGGAAACTTGGTATATTTAATGATATACTAAGTCTATAACTATTAATAGTTAGTTGGTACAATCGCTAACAAATATGAAATCTATATTTTCACCAAGATCCCAACAAATAGAATTACCTCTACAATTAGTAACCCATCAAAAACAATTCACTTTTATTGATCTTTTTGCTGGTATTGGTGGATTTAGAATTGCTTTAGATAAATTAGGTGGTCAATGTTTAGGCTATTCTGAAATAGATAAACAAGCAATTAAAGTTTATCAGCAAAATTTCATTAGTTACTTCAATAAACATGAAATTGAATTAGGAGATATTACAAATATTAGTGAACTTCCACCTAATGTTGATATAATTGTTGGTGGTGTTCCCTGTCAACCTTGGTCTGTTGCTGGTTGTTTAAGGGGATTTGAAGACAAGAGAGGAAAATTATGGTTTGATGTAATTCGACTGGTAAATAAAAATCAACCTCAAGGATTTATATTTGAAAATGTTAGTGGATTAGCAAGTCCTAAAAATCGGGATAATTTGGAACTAATTCTTAATGAGTTAGCAAATATAGGATACTGTGTTAAATGGAAAGTCCTGAATGCTTACGATTTTGGTTTACCTCAAAATAGGGATAGAATTTTTATTGTTGGGATTAGACGAGATATAGAAAGATGTCAGGAGTATAAATTTCCTAAACCTTTGAATATTCACCCAAAAGTTCTAGATATTTTGGATGAATTGAAAAATATTCATGTTATTGAAAAAGTTAAATTAGATCCAAATACTTTATTTAAAGGTGTAATTCCTCCATCAAGAACTAGATTTCAAAAAGATGATGAGTTAAATGATTTCTTCATTTTTTCTGATTTAAGAAATGGACATACAACAATTCACTCTTGGGATATTATCAATACGAGTGATAGAGAAAAAATGATTTGCTTAACACTTCTCAAATATAGAAGAAGTAAAAAATATGGAGATAAAGATGGTAATCCTTTATCTTTTGAAAATTTTCGAGAAATCATCACGGATATAAAAATCAGTGAGTTAAATAAACTGTTGGAAAAAGGAATATTCCGTTTAACTGCTGATGATAAGTATGAATTTGTTAATTCTAAAAATATGACAGGAATTAATAATATTTATAGAATAATTCTACCGACTGCTGAGATTTTTCCAACTTTAACTGCTACTGGTTCTAAAGACTATATCGCAACTGTATCTATTCATGCTAGTCATCCACAGGAATATAAAAATCTTTTCTTAGAAAAAATTTATCAACCGCATAAATATATACCAATTACTGCAAAACACGCTTGTAAATTACAAGGATTTCCTACAGATTTTGAATACCATACAAAAGATGAAGTAGCTAAAAAACAGTTTGGTAATGCTGTTCCTGTACCTGTTGTTGAATATGTAGCTAAAGAATTATTGAGGATTCTTGATATGTAACTAATTTGGATAAAAAATATCATGAAATTCCTTTGCAAAGTTTTCCTGTCCTAATTCAACAAAAAGTAATTGTAACTCCTCAAATGTATTTTCTTTTCCCGAACAAAAATCCCAAAATTCATTTTCAACCCATATATCTTGGGTTATATCTAAAGGAGAACTAGATAACATACTTTTTGCTTTTCATACCAAGATTTTTTAAAAGGATTAAAAGGAATAGCAATAAGCGCTTCTAGGTTAGCATGAGGATTTTTAGCAAATCTGTAAGCATACCATTCTAGAATTTGTTTGTTAAATCCTTTAAAACCACTTTGATTTGGTTGTGTAGTTTTAATATCAAAAACATATTCAATACAATTTTTAGAAAAGTGAATATCTACACCCGTCCCAGAAGGGGGAGATGTGTATTTGATAATTTCTTCGGGATTAATTTTCAAAGCAGCTTGTCTCAGTCGCTGTATACATTCTTGCGTACCAACAATATTTCCATTATATTTATTTTCACGTTCGGAAATCAGGTTATTTAGTTCAATATCTAATCCTTTAGGAAATGGTTGAGGACGTAATATTTTTTCAGTGACGATTTCAAATCCATTTAATTCTGCTAAAGTTTTAGCTATAGGTTCCCAACAAGTTGTTCCTAAACTTGTTTCTAGTCCACCAATTAAAGAACGTATTCGTCTTTCTTTAGGAAAAATATCATCTAATACTTGGTAATTTTCTATTTTCTTACCTTTGAAAAAATTCCTAATTGATTTCTTGAGATTTTCTTTAATTATCTGTTTAATCTGCCCATCCATAATTCAATTTTCCCATGTATTTTTGTCCTGACAACTTACAACGAATAAACCAGATTATACATAGATAGGACTTACGGATTTTAAGGAAACCTAGGGGTTTGAGATTGCTTCCTTACGTCGCAATGACAGTATTTGAAGTAGGTTTTGCGTAAGTCTAGATAGATATGGAAGTTAATACATTACATAATGATAAAACTTTTCTCCATGACTATATTTAACCCTTGATTATTCCACTAAATTATGCTTAATTGCAAATCTAACTAATTCGGCGCGGTTGCTGGTTTCAGTCTTTCTCAATAAACTACTCACATATTTTTCCACCGTGCGGGGACTAAGATGCAAATGATTACCAATTTCCGCATTAGACAAACCATGAGTTAATAACTCTAAAACTTCCTGTTCCCTGGCAGTTAGTTCTGTGAGTATTTGAGTATTTTGCACCTGAGTAGATACGGAAATATTGCTCTTTTTTACTTGGGTATAACTACTAACATTTATTTCCTCCTGGTGAGAAAAGCGATATTCTGACTGGATAATTTGCGATCGCTCTAATAAATTACGAATTGCAGCAGATATCTCCTCCAATTCAAAAGGCTTAGGCAAATACAAATCACAACCTGACTGATATCCTAAAATTCGTTCTTGGGTTTTAATTCTTGCCGTTAATAAAATCACAGGTAATAACCGAAACGCCGATAGTTGACGGACACGGCGCACCAATTCATAGCCATTCATCCGTGGCATCATAATATCTGTCACCATCAAATCAGGATGGAACTTTTCCACCATTGTTAAAGCATCTAGACCATTATCAACAGTGATTACATTATAACCAGACAAATCTAGATAATCACTAATAGATAGACGTGTGCCTAAGTCATCATCCGCAACCAAAATAGTCAAGGGCATGGATAATACACCCCTATAATTTTTTCAACGATTAATTTACTGTTATGAGCAACATCAAGAGACACAGGCAATAATACTAATTCTATGTTTCATACTATGACAGGATTACCTACTAATCACAGGATGATCCATGATTTATAAAGAAAATCTTAAATATTTAGGAATTGTTAACAAAACTTTACGTAAATTAGCGCGGATAGGTAGGGGATAGAGAAAAATCAAGAATTACCCATCACCCATCCCTTTGGATTACAATTGATTAGGACTTACGCAAGTGTCACACCAAAAAATCTGTTGTAGGGTGTCGTTTAACAAGCTCACCAACCACGTCAGATAGCATAAATGATGTAAATAACCAAATTGTTGATATCTGACGCACCCTACCAATATGCCAGTTGCGTAAGTCCTATTGATAAAAAAGTTAGTCTAAAGAAATTTTTCGGCGTATTGATTAAAACTAAGAAGATTTTCCATGAGTGATAAACAGAGTGAAGGTTACAAAGTTATTTGTGATAATCGGCAAGCGCGGTTTTTGTATGAAATACTAGAAACCTATGAAGCAGGAATTCAGTTAACGGGAACTGAAGTTAAATCAATTCGTGCGGGAAAAGCCAATCTCCAAGACGGCTATGCCTTGCTTCGTAACGGTGAAGCATGGTTAATCAATGTCCATATTTCCCCCTATGCTTCTAGTGGGGCATATTTTAATCACGAACCAAGGCGAACCCGTAAATTATTACTCCATAAACAAGAATTGCGTAAGCTGATTGGTAGGGTACAACAGGAGGGTTTAACCCTAGTCCCGTTAAAAATGTATCTTAAACGGGGTTGGGTAAAAATAGTTATTGCCCTTGGTAAAGGCAAAAAACTCCACGACAAACGGGAAAGTATGAAACGTCGTGATGATCAACGAGATATGCAAAGGGCAATGAAGAGGTATTAAGAGGCAGGAGGCAGTAGGGGCGAACGGCCGTTCGCCCGTACAACAGTCAACCGTCAACACTCACCTGATTTTTTTGAGTTAAAGGTTGCCAATAGCTGGCAACTACGGCCATCATTAACCACCAAAGAGTGTTGACTTCAGGACGATAGAAGACTGTATCAACTAGTCCATGGGATAGTATACCTAACATAGTAGCGATCGCCCCAATTAACCACAGTCCCTCTATATTCCTAGCTTCTCGTAATTTTTGCAGTTGCAAAAATCCGGTATTAAAGGTGACAACTATTAACCAGATAAAACAGGTAAAACCTAAAAAGCCTGTTTCCACAATCGTTTCTAGAAAAATAGAATAGGCACTCAAAGCCGTATACCGAGGACGCTGGTAAAGGGGATAAACCTTATTAAAAGCACCATGACCAGGTCCAATGCCAGTAATGGGGCGATCGCGGATCATTTGAAATACAGCTTCCCAGACATTTTTGCGAAAATTATTACTGCTATCCTGGCGACCAGCAAATATACTGACAACCCGCAACCGGAACGGTTCAACAAATAGCATTCCTATCACCAATAACCCAACTACACCTCCCAGCAGCATTGGTAAAGACCAAGTACGCCAAAATGGGGGCATATTGATACTCCACCAATAGATCAACAATACCGCCACACTAAACAAACTCGCCAATAAAGCAATCCAACCACCTCGACTAAAGGTAAGAATTAAGGTAGCAGTATTGACAATAAACATCGTTAATGCTAGGGCTTTTTTTATCCAACCTTGCCAAGCCACCATGGCCACCAAACTTAACACCACAGCCGGTAAAAGATATCCTGCCAGCAAGTTAGGATTACCTAAATAACTGTAAACTCTGGTAGTCTTAGCTAAAGGAGATTCTGGATCAACCCAAGTTGCTAAGGCCTTAGCCCCAAAAAACCATTGTCGCATCCCATAAACACTGACAATTAGGGATATATGCAAATAAAGAGTAATTAACCAAGACCGAAACCGGGCAACTCTTAGCACCCTAGCACAAAGGGCAAACAACAACAGATAAAGAGTTAAAGTTTGTAAATCGCCTAAAGCAGCCTTTTTCACTGGGGATAAAGCCGTTGATATCACAGCAATAACCCAATATAGCAGCACCAGTAGATGAATAGGAGTCACAAAAGTGGCATTTGCTGGGCTAACATCATCCGATAAAGTTAGCAGCAACCAAAAACCAACAGCAGCTACCAACAAAACACCCGTTAAAGTGCTAGAAACAAAAGGTGCAAGGCCATAAATGAGGCTAAGTAAACCCAGGGCAATCATATCTGCCCACTGCATTAAAATACTACTTTGTCGCCAAGGCTGCAATAACCCCACCAGAAACCGATGTAGATAACTGCTAGATAAATATTCTTTAATTGGTAAAGAAGATAAAGTCAATCTTTCCCAGACTAAATTCATCTAAACCTCCAGGAGACCCCCACCAAAACTGTACTCAGTTTGGTGATGGGAGGAATGGAGGGTTAACTGTGAAACGTCCCTGGAGTAATTTTGTGCGCCAGCACAAACAATGAAAGGGACAGTTGAGTAATTAACAAATCTTTGATTTTCCATATTCGTAACGGTCTTTTTATTGCCTAAAACAAATACTTTGGACATAATATTTTGCTCCGAAGAGCCTCCCATTTCTGGGGTAATGTTATCTTCGACAATGTTAGAGGTCTGTAACTATCTTAAAAGCACTGGTTTAACCCTTAAGCCTGTTTAACTTTTAAGTTCTAGAGCAGGGAACTAGCTACGCATCCCCTGGTAGGTCTTTAACTCTTACCTCTAACGTAGTTCGGATAGGAACTCAGTCCAACTAGGCTTTTACAAGCCCTCACTTACCCGAAGGGAAGTGATGGGTGGTTGACTGATAAACCTGCCAAATTTTAATTAAATTATCTTCACCACCACTCACCAAGAATTTGCCATCAGCACTAAAAGCTAGAGAGGTGACACTATTGCTATGTCCTGTTAATGTTGTCATTTCCTCACCTGTAGCCACATTCCAGAGTTTAATGGTGTGATAGCTTTTTTCCCCAGAAAGATTTCTGCCAGCACTGGCTAAAATTTTACCATCGGGACTAAAAGCAATAGCATTAACACTATTATCTTCTACCATAAGAATGCGAATTTCTTTGAAAGTTTGGAGATTCCATAATTTAATACTGCGATACTTGCGATCAGCACTTAGGCGATCGCGGCTGGAACTAGCTAAAATTTTACCATCAGGACTAAAAGCCACAGCTATGACTGTTTGTGAACCTGTCGTTAAAGTCCGTATGGGTACTTCTTGATTAATATTCCACAATTTAATAGTTTTATCAAAACTGCCACTCGCCACAGTCACACTATCACGACTCACATCCACAGCACGCACCCAATATTTATGACCGCTTAAAGTGCGAATTAGCTTACCCGTTGTTAAATCCCAAACTTTAATAGTTTTATCATCACTAGCACTAACTAAGGTTTTATTATCAGCACTTATAGCTAAACTGTGTACCGCATCAGTATGACCAGTTAAAGTATAAATTAATTGACTTGTGTGTAAATTCCAAACCTTAATCGTTTCATCATCACTACCACTAACTAAAATTTTACCATCACCAGAAATAGTTACTATATTCACATTTTGAGAATGTCCATTTAAGCTGGTAATTTTTACCCCCGTTATCACATCCCATAATATCAGATTACCATGACATTTACTATCATTACAATCACCACCACTAACAATCATTTTTCCATCTGGACTCATCACCACAGATAAAACCTTACTTGTATGTCCAACTAGAGTATTTACTAAAGATAAATTCTCATGATTACTAGCTGAAATAGCTCTGATATTACCGGGTTGACTTAAACTAAAGGAAAAATTATTTTTTAACTTGTTAAATTCTCGATAACCAGATTCAGCTAATGCAAAACAGACAATGATCCCAGACAGCAAAATGAGATTGCGTACTAAAATATATTTTTGTAAATATTCTGGAGTATCTTTTTGTGGAGATTTTAATATTTTACTATTTGCACTTGGCAAAATAAGATTATGCTGCTTGATTAAATCCTTAATCACCTCATCCGCAGATTGATAACGGTCTTGGCTTTCTTTTTGCAGCAGTTTATCCATAATTTCCGTTAATTCTCTACTCAAAGGACTACGTAAATAACGCTGCCAATTACTCACCCAACCATAACCATATTCCATCCATAACTGAAAGGGAGAAATTCCCGTTAATAAATGAAAACAAGTAGCGCCAAGACCAAATAAATCACTAGCAGGATAGGCTTTTCCGTCTCGAATTTGTTCAATAGGTGAATAACCATGAGAACCAATAGAAGTACCATGTTTGGTTTTCATCCTTGTGGTTAAATGTTTAGCAGAACCAAAATCAATCAAGGTTAATCTGCCATCACATTTGCGTCGAATAATATTTTCTGGTTTAATATCACGATGAATGATATCATGTTCATGGATAAACTTGATAATTGGTAGTAAATCCAATAAAATAGCTTGAATATCCCAATCCCGATAAATTTTCCGATATTTTAACTCATGAAATAAATTTTGACCATTAATAAATTGTTGCACCAAATACAAACAATTATCCTGTTCAAAATAAGCTATTAATGTCGGAATTTGTGGATGTTCTCCCAATTGTTGTAATCGTTTTGCCTCTTGAGCAAATAACTGAATAGCTTTTTTTTGTGACCAAGTACCTTGAAATTTTGGTGCTAATTGTTTAACCACACATAACTCATTTAATTTATCAGTATCTTCCGCTAAATAAGTTCTCCCAAATCCTCCCTCATCAGAAAGTACTCCCATCACACGAAACCGATTTCTCAATAGTGCCACTAAAGGAGTGTCACAAGTTTTACAAATTGTATAACCGTCTGGATTTTGCGGATTTGAACAATCAGGATTGAGACAGCAGATCATGATCTCTAGGGTGCATCTGCATGATAAATATATAGCTAAGAAATTCGATAACTTTAATTATAAATTAAAGATATATTGTAAGAATTCAGGTGAGGTAAAAATATCCCCGACTTCTGTGATCAATTTATCATTTATGGACACAATTAATAAAAGAAGTCGGGGATCTGGTTATGAACGAGAGCTATAGCTGAATACTTACGATATATTATTGTTAATTTACTCAATTATATAACAACCTAAAAATAAAAAATGACATTTTGCCATTCTCATATTTTTGTATATTTTTAATCATTATTTAGCTATAGGAATAATACAGGACTTACGCAAAACATCACGAAAGTAGGGGTAATTCATGAATTACCCCTACGAAAGAATCAGGTTTTTGATTGCTTCGTGCGTAAGTCCTATAATATTTGATTTATGAACAGATACCTAGGGTGCGTCAGATATTACAAATCTGTTTATTGAGAGAATTTATGTAGTCTGACGCACCGTACAATCCTTTAATCCGTATAATCCGTGATTCTGACTGTACTTAATAAACCTTAAATACCATTAACAAAGTTTACTAGCTATCTGCCTTAGTTAACTAGTTTTTGGGGTACTAATGATATTTTTGCTGATCAACCTGGGTATTATATAAATGATCTCTTGATCAAAACTTTACAAGATAGACTGGAAAGTTTGAAAGCCCCTGAGAAATAGGAACAAAGTTCAGTATTTTCCGGTTTATAGCCCTGGTATCAACAATGTTATAACCGAAATACCCAAAAACAATCAGGCTCAACCATGCTTGAGCTTATGAACTACTTTTATCAGCAACTATCAGCGTAAAACCTAGTAGTTGACCTAACAATTACATAATTCAGTCCTAAATTTCTCAATCGGGATTATTCGTAATCACAACAAAAATACTCACTTGAATCTCTTGACGGGGAAGCAGTTATGTCTCGAAAAGGTCATCTATTAAAAAGAATTACCACAATCTCCACCAGATTGATCGGAAGGTTTCTCAAAAATACAGAAAGACAAATTATCTGGTTATTACGGGCTGTTTTTCGCAGTAAGCGGCAACAGCATACAGCTAACGCAGGTTTCATATTGCCGACAGTGGCAATGGTATCAATAGTAGTAGTATTACTGACTACTGCCATTATGTTACGTTCTTTTGAACGAGCTAAGAACGCTAGTAACGTGCGTGTTAATCAATCCGTACTTAATGCTGCTACCCCAGCGATTGATCGTGGTAGAGCCAAAATCAACCAATTGTTTGCGGATACCAGTCTACCCAGAGCCACACCCACAGATGACGCATTGTATACACTGCTTGTCAGTAAAATAGCTTCCTACACCTTTGGTGACGAAACGCCGTTGCAATTAGGGTTTGATTTTACTGATAGTAGTGGTGGCACTAGCTCTAATGGTAAAATTGATCTACCAAATAACAATACAGCAATATATAACAACGAAACACTGAATACAGCATGGAGTTTTCCTGTTGATACTGATAACAACGGAAAATTTGATAGCTATACTCTATATAGTATTTTATTTAGAACTCCCAAGGTATCCAGTGGTGGTAAATATGAACGGTCTAGAAATCCCTTAGAAGCCAGAACTCCTCCCATGGCATCAGGGACTGTAGATGCTAATTGTGGTATTGCCACCAGTGCCAGTTTAGTAGGAAATACAGGTTGGGTTAGACAAGATAATGAACTAAAAAAATCATTTTTTGTGTATACAGCTACAGTACCAATCACCACACCCCCTACTGACACTAACTATGAAAAATACAAAGGTAATACTGGCTTTGCAGCCGTAGAGTATCAACAAGACCGAATCCAAATCCCACCGAACAACAAAGCCGTTGTTTATGAAGATGATATATCACTAACTCCTGGTGCAGCCTTCAATTTAAACGGTGGAATTTTCACTAATAGTAATTTACTTACCTCTAATCTTAATGGTGGAAGTATCAAATTATATCAAGTTAGCAGTCCATCATCTTGTTACTATGAAGCTAAAAACGCAAAAATCACAGTAGGTGGTAATACAGCACTAGGTAATTTTACTGTTTCCAGTCATTCGGGTTCGGCAACTGTTGATTTATACCAAGGTAAAGGCTCAAGTGTTGCTACTAGTTCTTGGGTACAATCAGCCACTAATAGTCCCAGGGATATGTCCTATAACAACCTAGCCTATGCGAATCGCATCAAGAGCCTAGTTACTGCTCAAATGACTAATGCTTCATCTACTGATCCACAAACAGTGAAAGATGGAATTGAAAAGAAAAAAATAGCTTTAGGGTTAAGTAGTTTTACACCCGCAGAATTCGATAAGTATCGCAGTCAACAATTGACCCTCTGGTTTAAGGCTCGCACCCGGCGCGTACCATATACAGAAGTCGCTTTTGGTGCTACAGATACAGCACCTACCCCATTACTACAAGGTTCTGGAGATACTCTCCGCGCTAATGATAAATGGATTTATCCCACAGACCCAACTGATGGCAAAACAGGTACTAATTATGCCAAATTAACACTTAATCTTTCTACTACATCTCTAGAACCAAAGGCTACAGAACCGGAAGAACTCAAAGATAACAGCGGCAAGGAAGGATTTGTTGGTGACAGAGTTATGGTGGGGAACAATTTACCTGAAATATGGTGGGATCAGACCAAAAACAAGTTTGTTGGCCCAGGGATTTTGGATACTCAATCAATTAGTGGCATTAAATGGGATGGAACAAAAAAAACAGACCGGACTCGACGCTCCTTAGTACAGGCTTTAGCTGATGTTGGATCTACAGACAGGGATGGAGACTGGGAATTAGATGCAGCTAAAGTACCAAAAGACATTACAGAACCGGTAGGTGGTTTGAGGGTTATCACTGGTACAGGAATTTATTTAACTGCGGATCAAACTCCTAGTAGTAGTTTTCCTAATACTCCTACCGATTTTATTTGGCCAGATAGTAACCCAGTTCCTTTAAAACCAATCACATCATGTGCTGATCCACTACCACCAAATATATCATACAATAACAACGGTACCAAGATATGTGATCCTACCAATTTTCCAAACAACAACACCTATATCCCAGACTCATACGATCAAAATACAATCAGCATTAGACCATATTCTCTATATGAGCCTGAGATAAAATACACATGGAGTAGTCCTACTGCAACTCAACCATATTTACAAATGCGGGCTACGGCAGTTTATCACTACAAATCTACTAACTATAATGCCCAAACGCCGAAACCAATAGCCTGTGTTAGTAGTTTTTATGTTCCTACAAGTAGCACTACTGCCAAAAATCAAGATAGTTTACCTAATGCTGCCAATACTTTACCTAAAAATACTCCTCGTATTCTCAAAGATCCTAATGGTCTTTCTAACAATGGTATAGTCTATCCTGCACCTACTAAAACTGAGACTGATTATTCAGCAGTTTTGGCTTACCAAGCTAAATTAACCTATCGCAATGGACGTTCAATAGATGATGGGTTGCTTGCCAGAGCATTAGCAAAAACAGCATCAACTCGCACTATCTCAGAGCAGTCTGCCATTGACGCTCAGATTTGTGCTTTGCAAATTAAATATGACTCTACCTTTACACCTGTCACTAGCAGTCCAGTAATTGATCATGGTGCAATTAGCGAAATCGCCTTTTTAGATAGTAGAGAAGTTCAGCAAAATAGTATTAGTGGCACATCTCAAACCTATGATATGCCAGTTAAGGATAGACAACCCCTAGAAATTCGGGCTACAGTTTTAGACCTTCACCTCCTCCGCACAAAGACCGTCGGTGGATCATCACCAACTCAAGAATATTTATTACCCAATAGCGGTATTATCTATGCAACTCGTGATGATGCCTTACCAGATATGAGCGCGGATACTGCGGCTGGTAATTTCATGCCCACTGAGGACAACAAGTCCCTCAGTCCTGTGGATTATGTACTCGACCCTAAACGCCGTCCCGGGGGGATTATGCTAGTCAATGGTTCTAAACTTTGGCGAACAACAGCCTACCGTGATGAAGAGAAAGGGTTGATTCTAGCTACTAATCTGCCAGTGTATATCAAGGATGATTTTAATCTCCACACGAAAGAAGAATTCACTACTGCACTAACAGATAACTGGAGCAATTTTTACTCTCGCACCACACTTGATCCCAATTTTGCCTGCCGCCCAGGCGATCCAAGATTACCAAATTGTACCACTGGTGATGAATGGCGACCTGCCACTGTTTTAGCAGATACTATCACCTTGCTTTCAGGTGCTTTTAGAGAAGGTTTCCGTGATGAAGGAGAATATGACTGGAATTATAGTGTACGTACCACTCCAAAAACCACAACCAGTATTATTTCAATTCCATCATTGTCAACACCTAATTTCTTAGGTGCAATGGGTACATGGGCTTATAATACTGGAACTGATGCTGGGTATCCTAAAGACTTTGTTCAAGATGTACTTGGTCAACCAGACACCAGAGAATATCAAAATAGTTCCTATGTTAATAACTTTGTTAGTCCTCTGATCAGGATGATACCAGCTAAAGAGTATGCTTACGAAGTTTGTTACTATGCCGACGCATCTCAATGCTTCTGTACTGCGACGGATACTGCCGCACAATGCGCGGTAAAAACCAGGAATTGGGTAGTAACTAATGTTGCACACAATGGTTACCAAGTTAACAACCCTAATGGACAGAGTAACTGGCGAGGAGATATAAACGCAGCAATTAATGCTATTGAAATGAAAACAGGATTTGTTGGCAATGATAGCAACAAGACAAGTGATTGGCAAGCATTACCATTTAGGAGAATTGCTGTAGTACGCGATCTAACTACTACTTTACCAATCACTCCCCTTAGTTTTTACGGCAAACCTTCTAGTGGTAATAAAATGGCGGAATATCCAGTAGGAGGAACAACTCAACCACCGATAGCCTCGGGAGTTCTCATACCTTGGTTTCAACGTAATACTAGCACTAATTTATTAGAACCAGTCCTACAAATTCAAAGACCCTTTGCAACTGAAGCCGACCCAACTAACAATTCCTTTGTTGCATCAGGTTCAGATAACAAGAATTGGCTGAGAAACGTTGATGCTGATACTACTTTTAACCTGATTTTTGCTGTCGGTGATAGCCCAGGACGTTCTAACGGAAATAACAGCGAAGATAACGGTGGTTTGCATAATTTTCCCCGCTTCATGGAAAACTGGAGTCCGAGTAGTGGTCAAAAGAAAGCCCGTATCAATGGATCTTTTATGCAGGTCAAAAAGAGTGCTTATGCCACAAGTCCATTTGCCACAGCGTTATCAAACACCATTAATCTTCTTTACTCTATTAATCTGACCGGTGCTGCTGGTACGAATGGTACAGCTAGTGGTTATCTTCCCCCTGTAAGACAATGGGGTTATGACGTAGCCCTATTATCACAGTCTCCTGATCAATTTGCCAGTAAGTTGGTACTTACACCTCCTGACTTACCAGATGAATACTTCCGGGAAGTTGGTCGAGATGATAGATGGGTACAAACTTTGTTATGTGCCAGAACTGCTGATGATACTACTAAATTTGCTATAGATGCAGATCAACGTCCTTCTTGTACACCATACCAATAGATAGGTGATCAGCCATGATGAAACTCCAACGAGATCAAAAAAGTCCATCTACTAATGATAGTGGTTTTACAATTATCGAATCTCTCATTGGTATAGCCATCGTCGCCATTTTATTAGCATCTATCTCACCGGTTTTAGTTCTATCCACTGCCATTCGGGTGCAGTCAAAACGAATCGAAAAAGCTGCACAAGTAGCCAACACATTTATTGATGGTGTTAGAACCCAGTCAATTCCAGCACCAGAGAAAATTATTCCCCTCACAGCCGCAACCAGTACGGCGGCTAGAACTCTCAGTGATAATTTAATTACCCTGACAAAAATGCCCGCACCGACTCAAACTTCTTTCACCAGTAATACAGATAAAGATTTATATCTATTTGAAAAAGATGGAACTATTTGTTTAGTAGGATCAACAGGTTGTTCCAGAGATACTAGCAGTCCCTTTGACGAGTTTTATATTCAAGCGGTACGGATTCAAGTAGGTGGAGATACTGCAATAACTAATGGTTATCGTTTGGCAATGAGAATATATAGAGCAGATGTGGAGGTGAATCAAAATGTATTAGCCAGTAGCAGTAGTGTCAAAACTGTTGAATCTCCTGTAACTCAGGGTCTAGGCAATAAACAAGCACCATTAATAGAAAGAACAGTAGATATTGCTAGTAGCACCACTACATTTAATGCTCTATGTTCTCGTCTGGGTATTGCCCAGAAAACTGTTAATGGAACATTAACAAATCAAGATTGTCCACAGTAATTTGAATTTTCAACGGAATAAACCAAGTCTGATAACTTAACTTACTATTATCAATGTTAGAGGATGTTTTAAAGTGGTATTTGATGCCCCCTCACCCCCAATTCTGGGGGAATCAGAATTTCAAAGTCCCCCAAACTTGGGGGATTTAGGGGGCTAATAGGGTTTTAATGGTAAAATATTTGATACATCAACCATAACTTTTCAAACACCCTCTTAAATAATACAAATAAATCAGGACTTACGCAAAATGGAACGAAAGTAGGGGTAATTCATGAATTACCCCTACAAAATAATCAGGGTTTAAGTTACATCTTGCGTAAGTCCTATAAGTTAGACAGGTTATTGAATAAGTTATCTAGAGTAAACAGGAGAAAAATTATTATGAATTCACGGGATTTTATTTTTAAAATCATATTGAGGCTGAAACCGAAACCCTCAAGGAAAAACTCTAAATTGATGGAAAAATCAAGAGGGTTTACTCTAATTGAATTATTAGTAGCATTACTAATTGCTTTTTTAATTCTCACCCCATTAATGGGTTTAATGGTTAATATTCTGAGTACAGATAAAGAAGAACAAGCAAAAGCAAATACTGAAGATGATATTCAAACAGCAATTAATTATATTGCTCGTGATTTACAACAGGCTATTTATGTCTATGATGCAGATGGAATTGCGGCCATAGCATCTCAATTACGCTATCCAAGTGATACCACCAAAACACCAATATTAGTTTTTTGGAAACGAGAGTTAGTGACTGGCGTTGTCCCTTCTGCAACTGCTAATAGTAATGATGATACTTTTATTTATTCCCTAGTTGCCTATTATCTAGATAATTCTACCAGCACTACCTGGTCTAAAGCGGCTCGTATTAGCAGATGGCAAATTAAAAATGGTGTAGAAAATTCTGCTACTGGTAGTGTAAGTTGCACAGGATACACGAAAACCTATGTTAGTGGTTATTGTCCCGATGCCGGTTTTGCTTCTTTTAATGACTATTTTCTAGACACTGATAAATTAACCGTAGGCATGAAAAAATGGAAAAAAGCATCTGCCAGCTATACTAATGATGCCGTGGTTCTGATTGATTTTGTGGATCAAAGTACCAGTTCCGTACCCGCCGCTACTTGTCCTCCCGATGTCACAGATCCAACTGATAGTACAAAAAAACTAATTGAATGGTCAGTAGTTGCACCAACTAACATGACAGGATTTTATGCTTGCGTAGATAAAACCAACAATGTGACATCACAAGTATTTATTCGTGGCAATGCTTTAGCTCGTAATAGCACTAATGCCAGTCAAATTCTTTATAGTGATGCTAAGAAAAGTTATTTTCCTACCGTCAATGTGAGAGTACAAGGTCGGGGCTACTTATACAAGTAAAGATTCTGGAAGAGAAACAGATGATGATCAGTAATATTGATAAATCCAAAGTTGATCCCATCAGGAAATTCAATGATGCGGGGTTTTCTTTGCTAGAAATGCTGACAGTAGTAGCAATAATTGGCATTTTATCAGCAATTATTGCTCCTAGTTGGGTGAATTTCGTTCAAAGACAGCGCGTAAATAAGGCTAATGATGCAGTTTTGGCTGCAATTAAACAAGCACAAACAGAGGCTAAAAAGCAGAAAATTAACTATAGTGTCAGTTTTCGTGTTAATTCTGCTACTAATATACCTGAGTATATAGTTTATCAAGGTACTCCTCCTGCTACTATTACTAATACAACTAGACCTAGTTCCAGCAATGCGGCCAATTCAGGTTGGCTACCTTTAGGAGATACTCTAGGACTAAAATCCAGACAAGTTTTTTTATATACTAATCTTTCATCTCTCACAGCTTATAATACGCGATTAAGTACTAGTGATAGTAATATAGTTACAAATACCACAGGAACAGGTACTATTACTTTTGATTATCTAGGCACTTTAGCGAGTAAAAATACTACAAATGTGGCTGATACCCCTTTGAAAGTGATGGTAGCACTACCTCAACCCACTGGTAGTATACCCACTGATCTCAAACGCTGTATTATTATTGAAGGGTTAGTTGCAGGAATGCGAACTGCTCAAGACACAGCCTGTCAGTAACTTAAAGCCTATCCATAAAAAACATAAATGTAGTTGTGAATCGGTAAGTATTCAGCTATAGCACTCGTTCATACCCAGATCCCCGACTTCTTTTATTAATTGTGTCCATAAATCATAAATTGATCACAGAAGTCGGGGATCTTTGTACCTCACCCGGACAGATCCCCGACTTCTTTGATTAATTGTGTGTATAAATCATAAATTGATCACAGAAGTCGGGGATCTTTTTACCCTCGGCTTTGGACAGGGGAGTGTCAAATCCCTAGAATATTGATTCAGAAGCGGAAACCATTATCATAATAGGGAAGATTGTTACAAGCTATGTAATGGTCTGCTCATTTAAGACTGAAAAACCCTATGTTAGCAGGCAAAATTTTGCAGAATGGAAAATATACTATCCTCCAGGAAATAGGGCGGGGCGGATTTGGTGTTACCTTCAAAGCTATGCACCACTATCTAGGACAAGAAGTGGTGATGAAAACTATTAATGAGAGGTTGCGGCAACATCCCGATTTTCCTAAGTTCCAGCGCCAATTTCAAGATGAGGCCAGAAGATTAGCTGCTTGTGTTCATCCCCATATTGTCCGGGTCAGCGACTTTTTTCAGGAAGAGGGTTTACCTTATATGGTAATGGAATATATTCCTGGAGAAACCTTAGGGGCTGCATTTGTTTTACCGGGAATACCCCTACCGGAGGTGACCGCCATTCATTACATCCGCCAAATAGGCGCGGCATTGCAGGTAGTACATGATAATGGTTTACTCCATCGAGATATCAAACCAGATAATATTATTTTGCGTCAAGGAACTCAGGAAGTTGTACTAATTGATTTTGGCATTGCTAGAGAATTTAACAATGGGGTAAAACAAACACATACAGGTTTAGTGAGTGAGGGATATGCGCCCATAGAACAGTATTTAACCCAAGCCCCACGGACAGCGGCCACAGATGTTTATGGTTTAGCTGCAACCTTATATGCACTTTTAACAGCGCAAGTTCCCATACCAGCATTACTGCGCGATCGAGAAAAAATGCCCTCTCCCCGTGAAGTCCAACCCCATTTGAGTGGGGCTGTTAATCAAGCGGTTATTCGCGGGATGGCTATAGAAATGCAGTTTCGTCCTAGTACAGTGGCTCAGTGGTTGGAATTATTACCGGGAAATCAGCCAAATATTACATCTACAGTTTTACAAACTCAAGCCTTACCTACTCTTAATGTATCAGATTTAAAATCAGAAACTTTAGTTAAAAATCCTACTTATCATCCTTCGACTACATCATCAAAAGCCGCAAATATAGAAAAAGAAAAAAAACCAGGTTTATCTAAGGGAGTTATTGGTATTAGTATTGCTTTAGTTGCGGCTACAGCAGGGTTTAGTATCACGCGGGTATTATCAAAATCTGAGGTAAAATCATCACCTAAACCGCTTTTTGAACAATCTACCTACCAATCTCCTACACCCCAGCCCGTTGTCGAAATATCACCATCATCTGAGAACCAAAAGACAAAAACTTCATCTTTGAGTGAATCTAAACCAGAATCTAGGGTGAAGAGAAAACGGAAAAATGTTGATGTTGTCCCAGAAGCAACTCCTACTGCTAATAGGAGTGATGAAGAAAAAGCACCTGAAAATAATTATCAACCTCCCGAAAGTAAAATCAAGAAATCAACTCCTGTTGCTACGGCTTCACCATCTTTAGCAGATACTTTGCGTGAAGCAAAAGAACCTCCAAAATCTTCTACTACACCACCGCCAGAAAATACTCCACCCACTGCTAAGGAATCTTCAGCAGAATCTAATCCTCCGGTGATTCCATTTCAGGAATCTTCGCCAGAAAATTCTTCCTCTGTGGTAGTCCCAACTGTAGAAAATGACACCAATTCACCACCGGAAACCCAGCAACAAAAGGAAGAAAAGCCGCAATAGTATTACCAATTTAACGGAGAGGGGGGGATTCGAACCCCCGTTGAGTTGCCCCAAAACGCATTTCGAGTGCGTCACCATCAACCACTCGGACACCTCTCCAAGACAAAGGTGAAGTTTTCGTTGCACAAGTGCTGACTGCAATTATAACATAACTGTAGATACAGGTCATGCTGATGATTGTAAGTCTCAATTATGACAATTCATGAATTTTCCCTACAAGGGTTTGGTGGTTATGCACATTGTAAGTATTCAGCTATAGCACTTGTTAATTTCCAGATCCCCGACTTCTATAATCAATTTATCATTTATGGACACAATCAATAAAAGAAGTCGGGGATCTTTTTACTTCATCTGAATCCTGACTGCACATTTAATTACCACCAGGTGTCTATTACCAATTACCAATCCAATTTAAAATTGCTTGGTTAACTTGTTCTGGTGATTCATCATGGGGACAATGACCAACATCTTCTAGATATAGTAATTGTAGTTTGTCATTGCAGCGCGCAAATTGATTAGCCAATGCGGGAGGAACAAATCGATCTTTTTTTCCCCAAATTAACAACATAGGAATTGTTAAGTTTGGTAAAATCTGCTTGACACTAGGACTAAAATTAATTCCTGTTGTGGCTTTAAATAAAGCTCTAAAAGCACGGGCAGATCCTCTATCCTGGGGAGGACTGGCTAAGATATCTATGAGTTCATCGGAAACAGCTTCAGGATTAGCATAGGCTAAACCAGCCCAACGACGTAAGACACCGGGACGACGGACAAAATAAAATATTGGTTTGAGAATTAATCTGGAAGTAAATATACTTTTAATACCACTAACAAGAGGTTGTATCATCGGTGGGATCATTTCTTGTTCTAGGCTGGGGTCGGGTAAACTCATCATGACTATGCCTTGTACCACATCAGGATGGGTAGAGGCTGCGACTAAAGAAATGAGTGAACCGATAGAATTACCGATTAAAACCACTGGTTGACGGATAAAAGTTTGCCAAAAATCGTAAACCTGTTCTACCCACAGTAGGATATTATAATTGGTTGCAGCTTTTTCCGAAGCACCAAAACCAATCATGTCGAGAGCGTAAACCGTGTGAGATTGCCCCAAAACTTCCAAATTGTGCCGCCAATGGCCAATGGAAGCACCAAAGCCATGTAATAAAATCAGAGGTGTTTTTTTGGGAGAGATTGCCGGCGGACGAATGTAAGTATAACGGGTTTGCCAACCACGCCACACCCAGTCCCTTTGATTACCAACTCGTTTTTGCCAATGTATTGCAGTGGTCACGTTGATCTCTGGTGGATTTATTGAAAAGTATAGCAACAGACAAAGATAAGGGTAGCTCTTGTATAAAAATATATTGAATGTACCCGGAATAAATGGTGATAATCGTTAATTATTGTCAAATATTATGTAATTTAGATTAAGTAATGTAGGGAAATTATCTCAAAGTGAGTAGAATAGCAAGTATGTTGGTTTACCCAACTTATGTATGAATTAGCTATCCTAGAGATGGATACTCATTTTTCCATTCTAAGTTACTCTTGTATTTTGCCCTCATCGGCATATTAAACTAAGCTAACTGAATCAAGACCAATCCAAATTCTTAACTAAAGAACTGCCACTAAATCATAATGCCTGTGATTGAGAAAAAAAGAACTCGCGATCTGCCCCAAATTAACGAACGGATTCGCTTCCCGAAAATTCGGGTGATTGATACTGATGGCGCGCAATTGGGAATTATTACCCCCCAAGAGGCGATCCAATTAGCAGAGGAAAAGGAATTAGACCTCGTGCTAATCAGTGACAAAGCCGATCCGCCGGTATGTCGAATTATGGACTATGGGAAATATAAGTTTGAGCAGGAAAAAAAGGCGCGGGAAGCCAGGAAGAAGCAACACACGGCTGATGTGAAAGAAGTTAAAATGCGCTACAAAATAGAAGAACATGACTATAATGTGCGTGTCAAACAAGCCGAACGCTTCCTTAAGGATGGGGATAAGGTTAAGGCTACAGTCATGTTCCGAGGTCGAGAAATTCAACATAGCGACTTAGCAGAAACTTTGCTTAAACGCATGGCTACCGATCTAGAGCCTTTTGGTGAAGTACAGCAAGCACCAAAAAAAGAAGGACGAAATATGATGATGCTGATTTCGCCGAAAAAATAAATTTGTCACCCTTGTTAACACATTAGTGATGAATGCTACATAAATTAGTTAATCATCTTAACTAAAATTGCTCATAGTGAAGTATCCATCTATCAGAGTTACTATCTAACATTGTGATTGCTAACTCCTGATTAGATGAATTCCGGCTGTAAACAGGAGATTTTTCCCATCTCCTGGGCATTCATCAATATTTAGATGCTTTTAAATTTATTTGTGAATGATAGTCCTGACTGCTGAGAGGGGAAAAATAATCAGACCCCCCTGTAGTCCCCCCTTAGTAAGCTACGGTGTACACACAAGTCCTATCTGTCTTCGTTTTATGATTATTTAGCCCCCTAAATCCCCTAAGTTTGAGTTTGGGGGACTTTGAAATTCTTATTCCCCCAGAATTGGGGGTTAGGGGGCATCAAAACCCTATTAGGCTGTGTA
>OGVQ01000021.1_pt1 | contig 47950 bp, 36 predicted proteins | sample 1575801 | NCBI WGS metagenome assembly OGVQ01 (sample SAMN07581550, study PRJEB24739) | freshwater metagenome | place: Singapore | collected 2015-04 | reverse complement strand
TTTGAATTGAACCTGATAAAGTGTCAGCATTAGCTGTACCTGTGTAAACTGTACTAGCTAGTTTATTTACATCCCAACTTGTACCATTAGCAAATTCTATCTTTTCTACACGAGAAGCTGTGTTATCAAACCAATCTAGGACAGTAATTTTATCAGTTGTACCATTGAGGGTAATGTAGAGATTATTAGCATCTCGATTGAGAGTAATATCAGTGGGATTAATTCCTGTATCAAAACGGATGATGTCTATATTACCAGTAGTGGTGTCATAATCAACAATGGTATCTTGACCAAATCCTTTATTAAAGAAATAAATGTCATTGCCATTAGTTGGACGATTAGAGTAATAAATGTCATCGTAATTACCTCCATCGAGGACATCATTACCTACACCACCTTCAATAATGTCATTGCCATTACCACCATAAATGGTGTCGTTACCTTCTGCGCCATAGATGATATCACTTTGAATTGAACCTGATAAAGTGTCAGCATTAGCTGTACCTGTGTAAACTGTACTAGCTAGTTTATTTACATCCCAACTTGTACCATTAGCAAATTCTATCTTTTCTACACGAGAAGCTGTGTTATCAAACCAATCTAGGACAGTAATTTTATCAGTTGTACCATTGAGGGTAATGTAGAGATTATTAGCATCTCGATTGAGAGTAATATCAGTGGGATTAATTCCTGTATCAAAACGGATGATGTCTATATTACCAGTAGTGGTGTCATAATCAACAATGGTATCTTGACCAAATCCTTTATTAAAGAAATAAATGTCATTGCCATTAGTTGGACGATTAGAGTAATAAATGTCATCGTAATTACCTCCATCGAGGACATCATTACCTACACCACCTTCAATAATGTCATTGCCATTACCACCATAAATGGTGTCATTTCCTGCTAATCCATAAAAGGTTTCATTTTGAATTGAACCTGATAAAGTGTCAGCATTAGCTGTACCTGTGTAAACTGTACTAGCTAGTTTATTTACATCCCAACTTGTACCATTAGCAAATTCTATCTTTTCTACACGAGAAGCTGTGTTATCAAACCAATCTAGGACAGTAATTTTATCAGTTGTACCATTGAGGGTAATGTAGAGATTATTAGCATCTCGATTGAGAGTAATATCAGTGGGATTAATTCCTGTATCAAAACGGATGATGTCTATATTACCAGTAGTGGTGTCATAATCAACAATGGTATCTTGACCAAATCCTTTATTAAAGAAATAAATGTCATTGCCATTAGTTGGACGATTAGAGTAATAAATGTCATCGTAATTACCTCCATCGAGGACATCATTACCTACACCACCTTCAATAATGTCATTGCCATTACCACCATAAATGGTGTCGTTACCTTCTGCGCCATAGATGATATCACTGGCATTACCACCAGAAATGTTGTCATTTCCTGCATAGCTGATCAGCGCGTTGTCTTGTCCATTAATACCAGTGAGGGTATCGTTGTTTGCTGTACCTTTGATAATGCTGCTATATCCCATCGTGGCTAGAGAGAAAGCAAAGCCCAGTCCTGCAATATTGCCTTGTTTTCGTAAAGCAGCTAATACTTGTTGTCCAAACTCACCACCAGCAGTTTTCAGGTTGTTACCAAAATCTAGTATCAAAGTAGCACCAGCAGTTGCATCTGCTGTGTACTTGGTTTGCAAAGCAGTGATGGTGGCACTAACATCAATATCAAACTGGTTTGTGGTGTTGTTCCAACTCAGGTTGATGCTGTTATATAAACTTTTGAATTGGGTTTGTGCTAGTAGCTGATTTTTCATGAATTGCATCAGCTTACTAAACATTGATTCGAGAATAGGTGTTGCTTGTCCATGAGGGTTGGGGTCTTTCTCTCCCCAGCACCAAGTCCCTTTAAATGATTGACCCATAAAGGCTTCAAGCACTTCAATTTTACGCGCATCAATCAGATGACCATAGACTTTGCTTGGATCACGTCCATTAGGATTGTTGTTTTCAACTCCTACCCAAGCGTATAGCACAGTAGTCATAATGCTGTCTCTGGCAGCCGAGTTCGTTTCTTGAGTGAAATTTTGTAACAGCGTTTGCAGTCTTCCGCTAGTATCTCTTGCCATCGCTTGCTGTAGGCTGCGAACATTACCAAAGCCTTGTAAGTCAGGCAGTGCTGCAATAGTAGCATTGACAGTGACAATATCTTGATCAATAGTCCGAGCATTATCAGTAGCAAACCAAACATCATTCATGGGGCGGGTACTGCCATCTGTACGGGTGTAGTTGCCGACTTGTAAATGTTGATTACCTTGTGCATCGGTTTGTGTTTGGTTAGTATATCCGGTGTTTAGACTTTTCACACCTGCTTGAGTGAGAGTCAGCAATTCTCCTGTATCTGCTACACCATTACTGTTGCTGTCTTTCCATACACGCAATTGGTTATAGGCGGTATCAGAAGCATCTATTTTGCCATCTTTATTATTGTCTAATTCGGCTAAGGCTACAAAACCATTGGCTGCTTTAGTGCCATTTTTGAGTAGGGTATTATTTCCAAATAGTTCAGTACCATTATCTATTTTCCCATTGCCGTTTTTGTCTAATACCAGGAGTCCATCATTTTTACCAACCCAGCCAGTGGTTTCAGCAAATTTGTTACCATCGAGATCAAAATGGATTCCCGCAGATTTACTGATTGTGTCAACACCGTTGCCATCTAAATCGAGAATGATGGGGCTGCTAATAGTTTGGGCTTGGTTGAAGGATGTTTGGAGAGAGTTAATAAAATTGTCTAGAAAGTCGGATATTCCACCAAAAAGTCCTTTTGTCAAAGCACTGATCGCATCCAATCCTTTCTCAGTCCAATCTTTTAAAGCATCAAAACTGGGTGGATTATCAAGTAATGCTTTGATACCTTTCTCTCCAAAGAAACCACCTGCAATACCAGCCGCTCCAACCAATACAATATAAGCAACATTTCCTACAAGTCCGCCTATCAGTAGAGGTGCTAAAAAGCCACCCGCCAATTGAGCAGATGCCAATCCCGCCGCAAATCCACCGCCGATCTGTAGTGATTCATTAGCAAGAATTTTCGCTGCGCCATCTTTATCGCCTTTATTATAGGCAATTTGCGCTCTATCGACCATATCATAGACACGATATGCTGTTAAACCTAGTCCTAAAGCCCCTAATCCTTTAGCCGTGGCTTCCGTAAAACCCACTATTTTGGCACCTAATCCAAGGTTTTTCCAACCCTCAGCAAGTGTTGTTGCACTATTCGATGTTAGTGCTTGGTTCATGTTCACTTTTAGGGATACATTGAGTTCTCCAGGTGTGATTCTTGTACCTTCATAACCTGTCCCTTTGAAAAGGCTTTCTGAGTTCACCTTGCTTATAGTATCTCCAGTCTTAGTCAGGCCCATGCCACCTACTAATTCTGATGAACTGGCTGATATTGCTTTACTGACTTCAGCTAATGAGCCTGTTTTGTTATAAATAGCTTGAAAAACTTCTTTGGGAATACCATTAATACTCTTTACAGCAGGTTCGCCAAGCAGCTTCGGGATCTCAACCTGCGTTAACGTGCGACTTGTATCCCCAAAGGGGTTGATAATTCGTACATCTCCCGTTGCCCCAATTGCAAAACGTGCCGAAGCTTCAGCCCAAACACCATTTTTGGCATCATATAAAAAATTATTGCCAGGCGTACCCTTATTATTTCCCAAGGCATCAACTGTAGTATTAAAAGCCTTAGCAACGGCATTTAGATAGGCTTTAGATGACAGAAATTCTGCCGCAGGGGTTTTATTAATTACTCGAATGTCTTCACCCTGTGCTACCATCGCTTCGATAATCGAGTTCGCATAGATTCCGCTACCTACTTGACCACTGTATAATACAGTAATCTTACCTGTTGACTCAACAGATACTTGGTTAGCAAGACTTCTGAGTGCCTCTGGCGTGGAGTATTTTGTGGGATCGCTTGTGAGGAGTTGAATGGCTTGTGCTGTAGTAAGTCCTGGCATGATTTTCTTCTCAATTAAAATTCAAAATAAGCTGTGTGGTCGACAATAGCTGAATCAATGCCAAAATCCTTAAAGGCTCGGAGTGCTTCTTTTAAATCAGCAATTATTTCTTCCCTGTTGCTTTCCAATTCATCAGGTAACGATAAAGGACTGTTTAATAATTTCCAAGTCGTACTACCTTTTCCACCTCGCACACCTTCCCCTCGACGTTTAAGACGAATTTTTAGCAGGATGCCTTTCCAATAGAAAGAGAAATCGGTTTCGCTCGGTTCTTCACGATCACAGCGCATCCATCTCAAGTAAATGTCTCGCTCGCGGTCAATAGTCCATTCGTACCCAAAATCTCCCACAAGAAATTTTTTATTGATTGACCTTAATCCGTATTTTTCTATATCTTGTTCAGGAACTTCTTCGTTTATAAAACCCATAATGATTTCCTCTCAGTAAACCTCAAAAAACCTTCATACCTACCTGTATATGTAATTTCCTTCAGCAATCTGTTTTTATGTACATCATCACTAATTCGTAAGAGAAACTTAAAAATTAGTAGCGATCGCCCATTAACTCTTATATATCCATCACCGTGGAGAAGTGATTTTACGCAAATCGCTCCTGCTGCATAAAAAATTACAAATCAGGAGCAAAAGACGGGAAAATAAGCTATCGCTATGTAGGACATGATTAGCATTTTTACATACCAAAACGTCATTCACAACTAGTAATAAATATCTATCCATAGATAGATGTCAAGTATTGTCAATAGTGAAATTGGCTGAATACAGCCGGATCTAGACATCGCTCTTATTGTATGTCTATCAGTGTTGAACAGTGATTTTACGCAAATTGCCTCCAATTCGTAACAAAATTACAAATTAGGAGCGATAGCTGCGCTCGCCCTTTGCATCGCACTTTTGTCTTCTCAACTAGCAACTCGTTGAGTACCTGACATAAATGGCTCAAGTTTTGTAGTAATATGTACTAAGAGAATGGAATTATATTTATGGTTCAAACTCCTCAAGCACCAGTCAATTATTTTTCCTTTGCAGATTACTATGCCTATGATGATGGCACTGATAATCGTTATGAATTAGTGGATGGAGAATTAGTTTTAATGCCACCAGAATCAATTTTTAACTCCGATATATCAATGCGATTATTGTTAGAATTGGCCAAAATAATCCCTTTTCATCTGTTAAAATATAAAGAGATTATGATTGAAGTAAGTGGGCGTAGAGCTAAGGTGAGAATCCCCGATTTATTAGTTTTAGGTGAAGAATGTCGCGCTGCTTTAGAAACTACGAACGGAGGAACAATTACCCATGAAATGCCACCACCATTAATAGCAGTAGAGGTGGTATCACCTGGTACTGAAAATGAAGTTAGAGACTATCGTTTCAAGCGTTCTGAATATGCAGCCAGGGGAATTGCTGAATATTGGATTGTTGATCCTGTACAAAACAAAATTACAGTTTTATCTTTAGTAGAAGGCTTTTATGAAGAATCTATCTATACAGGTGATGATTTGATTAAAAGTGAAGTATTTCCAGAAATTAAGATTAAGGTTAGTGATATTCTCATTTAATAGATAAATTACTCCCTACCCGGTGTAAGATTACCTGTCTTTCTCCTCTTCTTCCTTAGTGTCTTTCGCGTCTTCGTGGTTTATTCAATCAGTATTCTTTGAGTGGGAAAGGAGTAAATACGATTGGGAGATGGCATTTTACAAAATTATGAGAAATCCAAATTTATAAGGGTTTAGCACTGCTAAACCCCTACAGGATGACAACATTTTTTAGGATAACTAGGTGGGCTAAGAAAAACCAAAATGTGTAAAGAAACGTAAAATCGCCCGAAATTTCTTCACTCTTGCCTTTTGCCTTGCCATAAAGACAATTTTTAACGCTAACCTACTTAACTGAATTTAAAATCCCATGGCTTCTGCAACAGCTTTAATATCAGCGGGGATACCCTGCTTGAATTGAGATTGACTGTGCTTAATGGCTGTATCTGGATCTTTTAAGCCATTACCAGTGAGAACACAAACCACTGTTGCCCCTGTGGGAACTTCGTCTTTTACCTGTAACAAACCGGCGACAGATGCAGCACTGGCAGGTTCACAGAAAATCCCTTCTGATGATGCTAACAGGCGATAAGCGTCGAGAATTTCCTCGTCAGTTACAGCGCGGAAACTACCTTGGCTGGAGGTTTGGGCAGCTACAGCTTTATCCCAACTAGCAGGATTACCAATTCTAATGGCTGTGGCTAAGGTCTCAGGGTGTGCCACCGGTTGACCATTTACCAAAGGTGCAGCCCCAGCAGCTTGGAAACCCATCATTTTTGGTAGGCGATCGCATTTACCATCCTGATGATATTGACAAAAGCCCATCCAATATGCTGTGATATTCCCCGCATTACCCACGGGAATACATAACCAGTCGGGGGCATCACCCAGGGCATCCACAACTTCAAAAGCGCCAGTTTTTTGTCCTTCTAAGCGGTAGGGGTTGACAGAATTAACTAAAGTAATGGGATAGTTGTCTGCCATGTCCCGGACAATTTCTAGGGCGCGGTCAAAATTACCTTTAATTGCTAATACCTCTGCACCATACAGTAAGGCTTGTGCTAATTTACCTAAAGCTACATAGCCATCGGGAATCAACACAAAGGGACGCATTCCGCCCCTTCTGGCATAGGCGGCGGCGGCGGCGGAAGTATTACCAGTGCTGGCACAAATCACAGCCTTAGCACCTGCTTCTGCTGCTTTGGAAATTGCCATTGTCATCCCCCGGTCTTTGAAGCTACCAGTGGGGTTAAGACCATCATATTTTACATATACCTTGACCTGTCTGCCAATACGTTCGGCGATCGCTGGCACGGGAATCAAGGGGGTGTTACCTTCCAACAGCGTCACCACGGGGGTCTTTTCGCTGACAGGCAAGTATTGACGATAGGCTTCTATCAGCCCTGGCCATGGTTGGCAATGAGATTTAGCAGCAGACAGGCTCAAAGTCACGGGATTCAAAATTTCTTAATTAAGGATTAGGAATTGGGAATGCTTTTGGGACAAGTATCCCACTTTTCAAGTCTATATGTTAGTTGGGGAACACCGTCATCATGATCGGAGTCCCTTATGACTACATTTGTAACCCATTAGAGTATATGATGAAAACTATACAATTTTTTAACAAAGATTAATATTAGTATATTATACTATTATCTCTAACGGTGTGAGTTAAGTTTGTAATGCAAACAACTATGTCTACTATGTCATCCAGTGTTTCCGAGTGCGAATCCCACGCTAACTTAGTCAAGAAGTTAACGAAGGCTTACTATCGAGACGATCAGCAAGTTAAGTTCATGGACTTGCAAGCAGAGGTAGATTCCCTTTTAGAGCAATTGCAAAGTCTAAAAAGTGAACGAGTGGAAACTCCTAGCGACGAAGAATAAGCCCCCTGATTGGTAACTATTCAAATTGCTGATTAGTTTGTGACCAATGTTCCAGACTATATCCCCGTTTTTTTTCTACCAGTAACGCTAGAGATTGGTCATCAGCTAGTTGAGCGATCGCTATTAGCGTTTGCTGGTTTGTACGGGTAAAATCACTATAAATCACTTTCCCATCCGCCGCAAAAATCAGAGTTCGAGGTTGTTTTTCTCTCTGTGGTTGTTTGGTTTGATTCGTCTTTGACTGGTTTAAAGCAGCGATCGCCGCAGCCGAAATAGTCACCATCACCTGCTGATTTTCGTCATTAGTTAAACTAACTAACTGCACAGGCCAATCAGCCATTCTTGTTTGCATTTCCTGTAAATTAGGAATAGCAATGCCTGTAATATCCCCCGACTGTTGTAGAGTCTGCCAAATAGTTGGCAAGATGGAATTTACTAATTCAGGTTTTTGTGGAGATAAATCTTTTAAAAATACCGGTGATGGTTGTACCCACTCTAAAGCATCCACTGTTAAAGCCAAGGGTTGAGGATGAGGATATTGATTCTGACTATCAGGAAGTTTAGACCCAGATATTAACAAACGCAAACCTTGATTTTGCACCTGTACAGCTTTAATAGTAGCCGCAATAATTTCTTGTTGACCATCAGGTTTCCAAACAATAATTTGTATACTTGGGTCAGAACTAATACCCAAAATATGCCGCCAAAATTTGCGCGGCTGATCTTTAAATGCGTCAAAATTCACAAATGGATAAAGTAACCAACTTGTACCATTGTGAAATGCACTAACTTCCACCTCATACCATATTTGATTATTAGTATTTTTTAAATCAGTCTGTAAGGAAATTGGCAACCAATCTTGTTCATTAATCTGATTAACTTGTTTCACAGTGCCAATAATCCGACTTTTATGGACATTAATAATGTCATCATCTAGTCTTGTTAATAGACCTTGAATATACTTGAGAGTTTCTGCATCAATATTTGATTGTGATTGTAACCAAGTATTAGTTCTTTCTTCTCCTCTGTGCACCTTAAAAATTAGTGCCACCCAAGCTAAAACCGCCCTGCGGTTGGGATTTAATCGCAAAGCTACAGTTGCCCGATTCCAAATTCTACCCTTATCTGTTTGAATTAAACTAGCAATTTCTTGAGCATTATTAGGTGATTTTTCAAATATCTGTAAAGCTTGTTCCCAACGACCATCAATAATATCTGCTATTACCTGTTGATTTGGGCTTGCCCAGTTTTTATCCGCTTGGATTTTAGTGAAATCAGAATATAACTTAATCACATCTATTTGCGCCTTAGCTGCCGATGAAAAAGGCTGTTTCCGATCCTTTGCCAAAGATTTTAACCAATTTAAAGCAGGAGTCCAGAGTCCATTTCTAGCTAATAATATAGAATGTTGAAAAGCAAATTCATTAACAGCAGATTTTTGAAAATTAATTCGTTCCAGATAAACAGCATTAGCAACTAACTGACTAGGTTTAACTTGATAAACTTGGAAATTTGGTTCTAAATCAAGGGTTTGATCAATAACTAACTCTTTTGTCTCATCACCTGTTACTTGTTGCCATTTTGGTAATTTACCATTACTTATTTCCCAAGATAACATTTGTTTTAAACTCTTAAGAGTAGGATTATAATAGACAATTTGACCATAGATAATATTATTTTTATCCTGTGGATACTTACCCTGTAAATAAAACCAAAATCCTGGTGAGTTAGTATCTGTAAAAGCTTTGATGCTAGTTAAAGGTAAATTAATTTTTCCTTGTTGATTATCTACTTCTGAGGTTTTTGCGGATTTAGAGGCATCAACAAAATTTTTGGATAAACCAATAATAGGTAATTTGGTAATTAAATAGTAGTATTTATCTGCCTGAAATTTATATTCTAAATCGTGAGAACGTTCATAAATTCGTAGTTCTACCAATTGCTGACAATTAGATTCACAATTTGCCAGTTTTTGGAAAACTGGCATTAAAAAAGATTCTTCTGATTTAATTTCTAAAGGAATAGTTTCCCCAGCTATGCGTTTTTTTTGACTTAAACTGTGTTCAATAGCTGTGAGTGTTTGGGGTATTTCCCGTTTACCTGTAGAAATTTTTGCCCATTGTGGCAAATATTCATTCACCCAGCTAACTTGTGCGGGATCTAAGATAAATAATACACTCAGCCAACCAAAACCGATAATTGCACCTGCAATGCTTAACAATAGACTTAGGGCTAAAGTAGATGATAAGAAACTTTGCCATTGAGAAGGTTGTGGCTTTTTTTGGACAGTCTTTTTAATTACACCCTGATGAGTTTGATTGATATTATTGGGCTTCAGTCTGCGTTTTCGCGGTTTATTCTTCATCTGACATCACTAGCACGGCTAATTTGACGTTGTTCAAAATCATCTATAGATTTTGACAAACTTAGTGTCATTTTGCCAGTGTGATCGGGTAAAAGTTTAAACTTCGTTGAGATTCCTAGATTGTGTAAAAAGCTAGGAATCCGATTTATTGGTGATATTGTTGTTCATTAGTCACTCAGAATAGGTATAATTCTTTCTCAAATCACCATCACAGAGAAAATAAGCAATAAAAAAGGTTTGGTTGACAACCAAACCTTGACTTAAATCCAGTGCATAACAACATCCCGAATTAATCTAACCTTTCTCATCTATTCTTAGCATCTTCCTATAGTATGTATACAAATTTTATAAAACCTGATAAGAAATGATGTTGATAGCCAAAAATAAAGGACGGGATCAAACCCGTCCGCAATAATAGCTTGAAAGTGGTAGTACACCTTGAAATTTTCAAAAATATTATGAATAAAATTCAATAGGTTGTTGGGAGAGTAAATGAAGTCAACCGCAAGAATATTAATTTACTTCTTGCTTATTATGATCATTATTTATCCATGCAATTATTCCAATCTATCATAGATAGATTTGTTTGTGATGCCAAAATGGCAAATTATGCTTGGTAATTTGTAATTGGGAAGAAAATCAGGACTTTATTCTCCCCTGTCTTTTTGTCTAGGGACTTGCAGCAAATAAATTATCCAATGTTTTGGGATGGGCTTCTAGCCCGTCTTTTTATTTGAAAATCCCCTATTTTTGTGATAAATCCAGGAAATTTGCTAACTTGTAAACTATTCGCGCACCGACGTTTCCATCCCATTCAGCATCACCAACTTCGCACACATCAAAACCAATAATTTCTCTACCACTATTTACGACTTCGCGGAATAAACAATAAACTTGTTCTAATTCCAATCCTCCAGGAACAGGAGTACCTGTATTTGGGCAAAGTTTAGGATCTAAACCATCAACATCAAAGCTAATATAAACTTTGTCTGGTAAATGACTGATAATTTCTTGACATAAATTTAGCCAAGTTTTACCAGAATATAATTGTTGTTTAATTAATGGATCATAATAAGCAATAATGCGTCCATTTGATTGATTAATCATTTCTACTTCATCATGACAAATATCCCGTAAACCCACTTGAATTAATTTGGAAATTTGGGGAATTTTCATGGCATTAAACATGATTGAAGCATGGGAAAATTCAAACCCTTCATAGGCATTTCTTAAATCAGCATGGGCATCAATATGTAAAATGCCAAAGTCGTTATATTTAGTAGCTAAGGCTTGAAAATATCCCAAAGGAACGCTATGATCACCACCAATAACAGCTACTTTTTTACCTAAATTTAAGGCTTTTTGACATTCTGTAAATAGCCCTTGATTAATTTGTTGACAAGCATGATTAACACTCAAAATAATATTTTGTAAATCTTGAGAATCTGATATTTTTAAACCTTTAGCTAGATGTTCGATAATGCTTTTTGCTTGTCCACGATAGTATTCATTTTTTTCTAACATTTCTTGTGTATGTCTTTCCAGAAATATCCCTTGTTTCCAGCCTTTAGGATGATCAAAATCAAATAAGTCTATTTGTAGAGAGGCTTCAGCAATTCGTTCTGGTCCTTGTGCCGTTCCTTGATGATAGGAAACTGTGACTTCCCAGGGAACGGAAAAGATAATTAATTTCGCTGATTCATAATTAAATGGTAATCCCAAAAAATTACCATTTTCTTCAGCGATGTCATTGGGATTATAGTTTTCTAGGGAGTAGTTCATATTTTTAATTGGGTGATAATTTTAATTCCTATTCAAGTATTGTAGTAGAGTGCGTCAGATATTATAAATCTGTTTATTCATAGAATTTATCCAGTCTGACTCACCCTTCGAGTTTTCTTTTGAGTTCTTTTAATTTCTTAATATTAAACATTGTTGGGTTATTCTGCTAAAGTTGAGTTGAACTGCTAATCAAAATTATTAATCCAGTGTTTCGATGACAATTACAAAAAAGCGATTACCAAATTTCTGGAAATTTAGTAAAAATCCTACCTTATCTCAGCGATTAATGCTGATTGGTTTAGGTATAACTCTATTTTGCATCTTCTTAGCCTTTTTTGCACCTGTTTTCCAGGCTTGGGGGTGGTTGCAAAATCCTAAAGAATTTCTTTCTAACCCTATCCATGAAGCACCTTCAGCAAAACATTGGTTTGGGACAAGTCGTTTAGGTTATGATGTCTTTTCTCGCAGTGTGTTTGGTGTGCAAGCGGCACTGCAAGTAGTAATTTTAGCTACTTCTTTGAGTATGCTGGTTGGTGTTCCGTTAGGGATGGTAAGCGGGTATTTAGGGGGAAAATTAGATAAAGTTTTGCTGTTTCTCATGGATAGTATTTATACGTTGCCAGGGTTGCTATTGTCAGTAACATTGGCGTTTGTGGTGGGGAGAGGAATTTTAAATGCTGCGATCGCCATTAGTATAGCCTACATTCCCCAATATTATCGCGTTGTCCGTAATCATACCGTCAGCGTCAAAACAGAAGTATATATTGAAGCTGCACAAGCAATGGGAGCTTCTACTTGGGTTGTTTTATCCAGATATCTATTTTTCAATGTTATTCAGAGCGTTCCCGTTCTCTTTACCCTTAACGCCGCCGATGCCATCTTAGTTTTAGGCGGTTTAGGATTTTTAGGTTTAGGATTACCGGAAGAAGTCCCAGAATGGGGATATGATTTAAAACAAGCTTTAGAAGCACTACCTACAGGCATTTGGTGGACTACCTTATTCCCTGGTTTAGCAATGACAACATTGGTGGTAGGGTTATCACTACTTGGTGAAGGGTTGAATGAATTTGTCAATCCTCGTCTGAGAAGAGAAAATAGGTAATTGGTAATTGGTGATTAGAAAGAAATAACTAATGACTCATAACAACCAATAACTAATAACCAACAACTGACAACTGACAACCTGAGAGAGTTTTGTGAACGATAATATTACTTTAATTGCGGCTGCTACGGGTGGATTTATGATTTCTATAGCTTTATCTGGTATTTTAAAAGGCGCACCCATCAAAGATTGGCAACAGGTACACAAAACTTCATACCCGGTTGCAAATATAGAAATTGTCACAAAAAATCAATAGAAATGCTAATAAGTCATTAGACATAGGAGTGAAAATTATCCTAGGGACAATTCATGAATTGTCCCTACAAGAGTTTGGTGGTTATGCACATTTAATTACCACCAGATGTCTATTGGTAATTGCAAAAATAACTGATAAAGAACAACTGACAACGGACTAATGACTAAACAAGTAATTGGGATTGATTTAGGGGGAACAGCGATTAAGTTAGGGCGGTTTACGGCGGATGGAAATTGTTTACAGTCTTTATCTGTGGATACGCCCCAACCTGCAACACCAGAGGCTGTACTATCTACTATTGTAAATGCGATCGCTCAAGTTGACCCCAATAACGAAAGTATTGCAATTGGTTTAGGAACTCCTGGACCTGCTGATTCTGGGGGACGCATTGCCAAAGTAGCTATTAATCTCGCTGGGTGGCATGATGTACCCTTAGCAGATTGGTTAGAAGCCAAAACTGGTAAACCCACAATTTTGGCTAATGATGCTAACTGTGCTGGTTTAGGAGAAGCTTGGTTAGGTGCTGGCCGCAATTTCCCCAACTTGATTTTACTAACTTTAGGAACTGGGGTAGGTGGGGCAATTATTCTCGATGGTAAATTGTTTGTGGGACATCAAGGTGCAGCAGCAGAATTAGGTTTAATTACCTTAAATCCTGATGGTCCAATGTGTAATAGCGGTAATCAAGGCTCTTTAGAACAATATACTTCTATCTCGGCTATTCGTCGCCGCACAGGCAAAGAACCGGCAGAATTAGGCGTACTTGCCGAAGCTGGTAATCCAGAAGCCTTGACTTTTTGGCAAGAATATGGTAGGAATTTAGGAATCGGTTTAACCAGTTTATTATATGTGTTGACACCCCAAGCCATTATTATCGGTGGTGGTGTGAGTGCGAGTTTTAAGTTTTTCTTACCTTCACTAAAAGCAGAAATCGAAAAACGAGTTTTACCTACATCCCGCACAGGTTTACAAATTCTCCCCGCAGCACTCGGAAATACAGCCGGAATGGTAGGCGCTGCTAAGTTAGCATTCGGAATAGTTGACTGTTGACTGTTGCTCCTTTTGCTCCCTGTTCCCTCCTGCCTCCTTCTAAAAACTATATCCAGTTTTCTGCTGAAGGTAAGGCAACGGAATGAACACGCTAAAAGAATAGCGCGTAACCTATGCAAGTTTAACGACTTAGTAGCCTACAAAGATTTAAGGGTTGCAAATATGGTAAAAAATCATTGTCTAGCAAAATCAATTAGTGATGCTAGTTGGTATTTGTTTAGGCAATGGATTGAGTATTTTGGGGTTAAATTTGACAAAGTTGCTATAGCTGTAGCACCACATTACACTTCTCAAAAGTGTTCTGGTTGTGGCGTAGTTGTCAAAAAGTCTCTATCAACTCGCACCCATAAATGTAGTTGTGGATCGTACCTTCATAGAGATACAAACGCCGCAATCAATATTTTAAATCTGGCAAAAAATCGGGAGTTGAGCGAAGTCGAAACTAGGGGAGGGCATCCCCAAAGTAACGCTACAGGAGTTGAAGCCACTACTCTACTTGGTGCGCCAGCGCGGTCTTGAGGGTTTCCCCCATGAGTGACTGGCGAACCCGTAAGGGTGCAAACCTGGAAAAGCCAAGTTTTGACTATGACTGTAGAATCTCCTCGGCTTTAGCCAGGGGAGTGTCAAAGCAATTGTGTGTTTTGGTTATAAGTTTTCCGAGGGGTTTAAGGGCAGAAGAAGTACTGACAACCGACAATTGACAACTAAGAAACTTTCACTGGTTTGGGTGTACTGTTGGGAGAATGGGCTTGAGAAATTGCTGCGGTCATAAATCCTTTAAATAAAGGATGGGGTGTATTAGGGCGAGATTGAAATTCGGGGTGGAATTGACAAGCGATAAAGAAGGGATGTTTGGAATATTCCACAATTTCCACTAGTCTACCATCGGGAGATGTGCCACTGACCAAATAACCGGACTCTAACAACTGATTGCGATAAACATTGTTAAACTCATAACGGTGACGGTGGCGTTCATAAACTACTTCTTCCTCATAAAGTTGGAAAGCCAAGGTATTAGGAAGTATCCGACAGGGATAAAGCCCTAAACGCATTGTTCCGCCTAAGTCAACTACATCCTGTTGTTCTGGTAAGAGGTTAATAACTGGATCGTCTGTGTATGGATCAAATTCCGCACTGTTGGCATTAGGTAAGCATTCGACATTTCTCGCCCATTCAATGACGGAACATTGCATTCCTAAGCATAACCCTAAAAAGGGAATTTGGCGATCGCGGGCGTATTTAATCGCGGCAATTTTCCCATCTATGCCTCGACTACCAAAACCACCGGGAACAATGATACCATCAACGCCGGACAGATATTTGTCTGCTGATTCGTTTTCTAAGCTTTCTGAGTTTACCCAACGTAACCGCAAATCGCCGTTAGTCGCAATAGCAGCATGGCGTAAAGACTCGACAACGGAAAGATAGGCATCACTTAAACGAACATATTTACCAACAATAGCAATTTCAACGCTGTATTTAGGGTTATACATCCGTTCTATCATGGTTTCCCACTGTTTTAAGTTGGGTTGCCGTTGTTGCATTTGCAGTAGGTCGAGAACTTGTTCTGCTAATCCTTCCCGTTCTAAAATAACTGGGACTTCATAGATACTGCGGGCATCTGGACTGGTAATGACACATTCTACAGGTACGTCGCAAAACTCTGATAATTTTTGTTTCAAGCCCAGAGAGATGGGGCGATCGCTCCGACATACTAAGATATCTGGTTGAATGCCAATTGATCTGAGTTCCTTAACAGAATGTTGCGTGGGTTTAGTTTTCATTTCTCCCGCCGCAGCAATCCAAGGCAGCAAAGTAACGTGCATATATAGAACGTTTCGCTTTCCTACTTCTTTCCGCAGTTGGCGAATTGCTTCTAAAAACGGTAGTGATTCAATATCACCCACAGTTCCCCCAATTTCCGTAATTATGGCGGCGGGATTAGTTTCTTTAGCAACCCTAAGAATTCTGTCTTTAATTTCATTGGTAATGTGAGGAATTACCTGAACAGTACCGCCGTTATAATCTCCTCGGCGTTCTTTATTAATTACTGACTGATAAATTAAGCCAGTAGTAACACTGTTTAACCGAGACATGGAAGTATCAGTAAAGCGTTCGTAATGTCCCAAATCTAAATCCGTTTCCGCACCATCTTGAGTGACAAAAACTTCCCCATGTTGAAAGGGACTCATAGTACCAGGATCAACGTTAATATAGGGATCAAGTTTGAGAATGGAAACTGAATAATCCCGTGATTTGAGCAAACGTCCTAGACTTGCTGCTACAATTCCCTTACCAATACTGGAAACAACGCCCCCAGTTACAAAGATAAACTTAGTCATAGTATTTTCAATTTTTAGCAACTTCTAAAATATAGATTGCGTCTCCACAGAGGAGAATTTGTGTAGACAATTTTGGAGGCTTGTATGCGGGATATATTTTACCCCATGACTGAATTTATTGATTCGAGGCCAATGTATTGCCACTGTTACATTCATGTTTAATACCATCTTGGCTATTGTGCCACAGTCCCTATTCTGAAATCTTCTGTGTTTTACCGTGAAAAAAGTCTTAGAATTAGTAATATTTAGTTTTTTATCTACCTCCTCCGTTGCATTCGCACAAGAATCTCTTTTAGTAGTTTTTCCCCCCCAAAACTATCAAACCAGCACAGAAAAAATATTTTTTATCGGTACTGCACCACCACAAGGGCAAGTTTTTATTAATGGTACGCTAGTTAAACGTAGCAAGGCGGGACATTTTTCTCCTAGTTTTCCTTTGCAGTTAGGAGAAAATTTATTTAAAGTCCGTTATCAGAATCAAGAACGAGAGATTAAGATCATCAGAAAATCTAATCTACCTGAGTTACCCCAAGGGTTAGGGTTTGCCACAGGTTCTTTGACTCCGATGGCTGATATTGCCAGATTACCAGGAGAATTAATTTGTTTTAGTGCCATTGCACCACCTCAAGCTACTGTCTGGGTTAATCTGGTTAATCAAACTGTTGCCCTTTTACCCCAACCTGCACAGGCACAATTACCTGCTAATTCAAGTATTTTGACAGGGTTAAACCAGCCTAATTTATCTAGTCTTACCAAATACGAAGGCTGTACAACAGTCGCAAATGCTGCTGATTTAGGGAAACCAAGATTTAATTTACAACTTAATGATCAAACAATAACTCAAACTGGTTTAGGTAAAATCGAAATTCTCTCCTCAACACAGTTACCAGTTGCGGAAATTGCATCAGAAACAGGCGTTACCCGCACTGGACCGAGTACCGATTATTCACGACTTACACCATTGCCGAAAGGGACTATTGCAACTGTTACAGGAAAAGAAGGTGAATGGTTGCGCTTAGATTATGGTGCTTGGATTAATAGCAAGGAGACTAAAAATATATCAGGTGCGGTTGTACCAGAAACAGTTATTCGTAGTGTGGGATATCGGCAATTGACTAACGCGACAGAGATTCGTTTCCCTTTGGAAATTCCTGTACCTGTGAGTGTGGAACAGGGAAATAATTTCTTTAGTGTCACTCTTTACAATACCATCGCCCAAACGGATACAATTCGCTTGGATGATAACCCCCTCATTTCTCGCCTAGATTGGCAACAAATAAGCCCCAAACAGATTAAATATACCTTTAACCTCAAAAAACTTCAACAGTGGGGTTATAAGCTCAAGTATGATCAAACAACTTTGGTTTTAACTTTACGTCATTCACCTCATCTAGAACACAGAAAACGACTACCTTTATCTGGTATCAAAATTTTACTCGATCCAGGCCATGGTGGTAAAGAATCCGGAGCTAGTGGTCCAACGGGGTATTTAGAAAAAGATGTGAATTTGATTGTTTCTAAATTATTGCGAGATGAGTTAGTGAAGCGCGGTGCTAAGGTGGTGATGACAAGGGAAGATGATCGGGATGTGTCTTTAGTGGAACGTCAGGTGATAATTAATAAAGAAGAGCCTGCGATCGCTCTTTCTATTCATTATAATTCCTTACCGGATGATGGTGACGCAGAAAACACCAAGGGATTTGGATCTTTTTGGTATCATCCTCAATCCCACAGTGTAGCGGTATTTTTACATAATTACGTAGTTAAAAAACTCGGTAAACCTTCTTACGGTGTATTTTGGAATAATTTAGCATTGACTCGTCCTCATATTGCACCTGCGGTATTATTGGAATTGGGGTTTATGAGTAGTCCTAATGAATTTGAGGAGATAGTTAATCCTCAAGCACAGAAGAAAATGGCGAATACTTTAGCTGATGGGATAACTCAATGGTTTAAAGACATTGAACGAACCACAGAGGCACAGAGGTAAGATCAGTTTGGCTAGGTGTCAAAATATCGCCGAAAACGATTGTCAATTTTATCAGTTTTTTGTTGATTGCAAGTTAAACAAAGAGTTTGTAAGTTACTAATATCGTTTTTTCCCCCACGAGATAAGGGGATAATATGATCAATGCTGAGGTGAGTTTCTTGGGAGATTTTACCGCAGCTTTGACATTGATATTTATCTCTTTGGTAAACGTAGGTTCTCACCGATGGAGGTATGGGAATACGTGGAGTTTTATTCATATTGATTGACGAAATTCTGCAAAATCTTGGTTAACTTTTTCAGCATAATTACCCGCATACTCTAAAATATAATCATGCCATTCAGAAGATTGACCAAAATCAATTAATTCATCAGCAATTGCAGAACCTTGTCTTCCACTACTGCGTAATTGATCCCAAGCTGTCACCTCAGCCATTGTTTGAATTAACTTTTCTAACCGTCCTAATTTTCCATCCCAAGCTTGTAAAATTACCGCATCTTGTGCTGGTTGTAACTCTCGTAAAACATAAGATATATCACCATCATTTATCGCTGCTAATAACGCTGGAGAAGTTCCTTGTAAACGTTGTTGAATAGTGACAACTCTTTGAGATGGAGTTTCCCATTGTGGTTGAGAAACTGTTAAATAAGGTTGCAAAGAACTGGAATGAGTTGCTTTAAAATCTAGTAAATAATTTTCATCAGGAGAACCATTCCCTTCTACTAAAATGATATAACGGTCTAAACCTAAACTACCATTACCAGCGATGCGCTTTTGAATATCTATAATTTCATAAAAATCAGGATTTTGATTGGTGGTATGATGCCAATGTCTAATTAATTCTCTAACTTTTGCTTGTTGTGAATCTGTAGCTTTAGTAATACGTTTATTGTCAATAATTAAACGCCGTTTACCTTTCTTTTTTTCAGTACGTTGATCCAAAAAATCAGCACGATTGCGTTTTTTTAAACTTTCTAATAAATCTTTGACTAAACCTTTAGCAGTTTCTTTTTCTACAGTTCTAGCTTTTCCTTTCGCAAGGGTTTGTGAGTAAGTTTTCAGGTAAATATTACTTAAATGTAGAGATTCTTTTTCATCTACTCCCAAAGAATGAGAACCAACAATAATACTGGTTACAAATCTTACTAAATCCCAAGTACAAGGTGCAAGAACTGATTCATCAAAATCATTAATATCAAAATAAACTAAGCGATTATCACCTTTATAACTACCGAAGTTTTCTAAATGTAAATCTCCACAAATCCAAGTTAGAGGTGCTAAATTCATCAGTGAATTTTGGGGAAAGTCTTCATAAAATAAATGACAAGTTCCACGAAAGAAGGAAAATGGATCTGTGGCTAGTTTTTTATATTTTAGCTTTAATAATTCAGGGTTGCGTCCGTTGTTAAAGTTTTCAATTCGGGTTTTGATGTTGTTTGACATAGATTTATATTTTCTGAATCAGGTTGTCGAGGATTTAAGGATTTACAGGATGTGAGTTACAATTGATTCAACGAATTAACCCAGCATTTTTAAATATATCATAGGAAGAGAAGATGATGTAAAAACTGTGATAGTTTGAGACATGGTATCTACCACCCAAGCTAGAGAAACTCCAGCTTGTAAATAATACAGCATATTTCATTCAAATGAGGTACAACCATAATCAAACTTTTGTGGTGCGGGCATCTTGCCCGCAAGGTGTGTACCTCATACCTTCGCAAACTGCTGTAAGTAAAATCAATTCCATACAAACAAAGTCAGAAATGTTGAATCCTGCAATAAAACTTTACAATGTTTGGGTTTTAGCCAGGTAAAATCCCTTGTCTATTGAGAATAGAGTCATTAACTGCTGAAATTTGGTATCATCAATGCCAATTCACAACTTAGACAATATCATCAAAATCTTAACATTCAACACTTCTGAAACAAAGTCTATCTGTATAGACCAATTTATTTATGATGTAGCTTCATTTTTTCTCGTAAATCATCAAGAGGTGATTCTGGTTCTTTTATTTCTGTTTCTTCAATTTCTGGTTCATCTGGACAAAATTCTAGATAAACTTTCATTCTTAATTTTCCCTCTTGCCAATTTTTACCAGGTTTTAAAATCTGACAATCAACACCATTACTTACCCAATTTTCAGGTTTTTTGACCGATGGTAAAACACGACTATTTATAGTTTTTAGTTCATGGTTTAAATGGTTTAAATTACCATTGTCTAAAATTACTTTTGATAAAGCTATATCTAATTGACTGGCCTTTAAAATATAACCATCAAAATCAATCACAACATCACCTTCATCAGAATCTAATATTTCAAACTTATCTTCCATTTCTTTCTTCCTCTGCGTTCTCTGTGTCTCTGCGGTTCGTTAAAAAAACAAAATTAAGTGAACACAGAAAAAACCCTGCATTCACCCAAAACATTATACCTCTTCCTCCCCAATTATCGGCAGTAAATGTTCATATAACTGCATTACTTGTAAACATCTATTAATTCCCAAAACTGCTGTATTATACTCCTGAATTTTAGACTCAACTTGACTCAACAAACGTTGATTATTAGCAATCTTCTCCTCAACTTCTTGTTGCAAATTCTTTTCTAAATAAGCACGCGCATGAGTATATTGTTGTAATATCTCATCTGCTTGTTTTTCCCCCATTGGTAACAACTGAGTTTTGATAGTTTGGTTGATAGTTTGACGGAAAGATTGACGAATAGTGTAAGAAACTTTCGGTTCAAAATCTAACTTTAATAATTGTCTAATTGCAGGTTCAGCTTCAACTATACTTTCTGCATCATACGCTTGAGAAGTTTGTTCTAACACTTGTCGAAATTGATAGATAGAAAAAGTTCCCTCATTGTAAAATCTGGGACTTTCGCGGACAAATCTATCACATTCAACACTAGCAGCAGTTACTAAAGCTTGAGTAATCAGTTTTTCTATCTCTTTTATCTGTAATTCAATTCCTCCATCATTACCCAACAAACGATATAATTGACGGTAATATTCAGAGTTTCTAATTTTCTCCATTAACTGTTGGAATAAATTAGCAATCACTTGTTGACAAGACTCTATTAAAATGTCCTCTAATTGATTGGATAAATAATAAAAAGCTTCCACCAAAATAGCTAATAAAGGTGCAGTTGCATTTCTGGGATGACTCAAAGTTGCACGACGATAAGCATCAGCTACAGAAAATGTATCTAATAATTCATCAAGACGACGAATCATTTTTAATTGTAATTGTCGAAAATCATTTTCAAATTCCTCACAATGATTATTAATAATTTTGTTGACTTCATCATTAATGTGTTGATGAAAATCTCTACCAAGCTGTTGGAGTTGCTGATTTAATTTTTGCAACTCATATTCTTTCATACTTTCAAATTCTCGCGGTTGACTATCTAGGTTAATTTGCACACTTTGATAGTATTTTTTGAGTTTAATACAAACATCTTCTAAATCATCTGCAAGATTTTTGAATAACTGGGGACGTTTTTCTTCTGTGAGATAGCGGGTAATTGAACTGCGAAATTCTTCAATTCCGCTATCTTGAATTAGTTGGTTAATTAACGGTGTTCCCTGTTCGCTTAAAATTCTCACATAGTTTTCATTGGGAGTTTCAAAACCGTTGAGAGAAATTCGGAATTGACTAGGAGAAAGTCTCCCAGAACTGACACAATAATTATTGAAAGCATAAATAAATTGTGGTGTTTCTTCCTTCCCGTCTAAACCTTTAACACTTTCTGCAAAAATCGAATCTAAACCGAATCTATCTAATCTCGTTGTTTGTTTCAGTTGACTCCCATAAAAACCTAGTAAACCACTGGTTTTATAAACCCTCTGACTATCTCGAAATTGTCCATTAATTAAATCTTCTAATCTTTGTCGCAGCTGGTTGTTATACCAAGTTTCATCAATGCGATTAAAGATATAAAAAACTCTGTCTCTAATACCTGAATTTTCCCGCATTGTTTCCAATAATTCTGTTTCTTCCTTTGTCATATCTCCTGCGGATGCAGGTTTGAGAACACAAACTACTGCGGATGTATCTGGATGTTGAATTTTTTGATATGTTAATTGTGCATCTTTCTCGACTGGTGCATCAATTCCTGGTGTATCAATAATAATATTACCATCTTCTAAAAGTGGATGATAACAACAATATTCAATCCGTTTTAGAACCGCGCTATTACTACCTCTTCTTGCATATCCCGCAGCTTCTTTAAGGTTAGTAAAATTAAACTGTTCCATTGAATAAGTAGCATTAGTTGTAGTATAAATTCTATCTCGATTTTCTACATATCCTGCCAATAACAAAATTAATGCTTTTGCTTGTTTTGCACGTTCTGATTTACTTTCTCCACCTTCTTGTTGAATAATCACTTCACAACCTTGATGTAATAAATCAATTACATCTTGTTTGTTGATATTATCAACAGTATTAAATCCCAATTGTTGACACAAAAACACAGCTTGTTCTCTAATTTCTGCTTCACTCAAAAATGTTAGAACTACTCTTTCTTCATTTGCTGGTGCATACTCAATTTTACATTCTGTACCCGTTGCGTGTCCTTCTGCACTATATAATAATTCCCTCTCTAATAGTGCATTGATCAACATTGACTTACCAGCACTAAAAGCACCTGCAAAGACAATTTCAAATCTGGGAGAAATTGCTTTATCTAAAGATATCTGCACAGATGTAATATCTTGAGAACGCAAAGCAGGTTCTTGGTGTAGCAGTTGGAGAATTGTCTCTACTTGTGATTGCAGTTGCTGACATTGGGGTGCTAAGTTTGACATAGTAAGTAGTAAACAAAGTTTATAAGTATTGTAATACTACCTGTTGCTATTTAGCTACATCATACCCAAAGCACCACGAGTCACACCTAATTGATTTTGCAACTTTAATTTTTTCCAAAGTTCAAAACCTGTGATTTCTCCTTGCAGCAGTTGTTGATAATAATGTATGGTTTTCTGTACTTGTTCCGGTGTCTCATTGAGAAATTCAATTCTCAAATGTTGTAAACCCAAACTAATTAATCTTTGGACGTATTCTGCTCCAGTTTGTGCAGTAGCGTTATATACTGTATTTCTACATCCTGCATCCGCTTTGAGGATGTGTTCACTACCTACTCTATCTCTAAGTTTTACTTCCTGTTTTTCACAAGGTCTACCACAATTGGTATAATCTGTTCCTTCTGATAGAAAAGCACAAAATACGCAGTGTTCCATGTGAAACATCGGTATATGCTGATGTATTGTTACTTCAAAATGTTGCGCTGGGTAGTTGGTAATTAAATCTTCAAGTTGATTAATATTTAAGTCGTAGGATGCTGTTAATCGTTCTAAATTAAATCGTTGTTTAAAGTAATCTGCGGTTAAAGGGTTAGCAATATTTAAAGAAAAATCAGCAATACATCGTTCATCTGCAAAATATTCTAATTGGTCATAATTTCTGATTAAATAACCATCAGCACCAGCATCTTTAACTTGTTTTAAAATCCAATTTTCCCCCGGTTTAGTTATTCGTGGTGGTGTAACAAATATAATTGCAGAATTTTTTGATTCCCTGAATATTTTTACAGCTTCTCCATAATTACGCGGATTTTCTAATTCACAGTATATTGTTTGAATATCTGCGGTTAATGCTGCTTTTAATTGTTTAATATTTCTGACTAAAACTATTAGGGAAGGTGTAGTAGAAATTGGAGAAGATTCAATATTTAGTAAATCTTGCCATTTTGCATGATGATTTAACTGCCAAAGTTTGGGTTTAGTTCTTAATTCTTCTAATTTTGTCACTATTCCCCGACGCATTCGGTTTAATTCACTTACAGGTAACATAATATTACCGTTGAGATGATTATTAAAAGTATCTAAATAAAAAGGTGTATTTCCTAAACGCCCAAATTGTTCTTTTAACCTTTCTGTAGAAAGAGGTTTGGTATGTGCTTCTACTATCAATATTTCTGATTCTATTTTGACGATATTACCAAGTTCATCCTCAGCTATCGCTATTAATTTTTCTTCAATTTCTCCATATATATCTATATTAATAGGTCTGGTAAACTGGGGATTTTCTCCTCCATAACTTTGACGAATTTGTTTATCTAATTCTGGGTCACTGGTTTTCCAAACTTTATCACCTATATGGATTTTTCGCAAATTCAAATTATCTCTACCGAAAGTTAAAATTACCTCTTTTCCTTTAGGGATAACTTCATATATTCTTCCCCCTTCCTCCTTCGCTTCTGGATGTCCACTATCAAATACTACCCCATCACCAGGTTTAACGGGTGCTTGCGATTTCAGAGTGATTTGTTCATTGTTAATGCGGGTGACTTCTCCTAAATAAACACCGCGTTTTTTGCCGAAGTTTGCATGAACTAATTGTTGATTATTTATGCCTTCAAACCACCCTGTATAAAGTCCACGAGAAAATGCCATTTCTAAATTATATTGGTCTTTTTCTCTCACTGTAATATTTTTTCGTGGAGATTTTTCATGTAACGTAGCTGCATTAATTTTATCTAATGCTTTTCTATAAACTTGAGTCACATTAGCAACATATTCCGGCGCTTTCAAACGTCCTTCAATTTTTAAAGAAGTCACTCCAGATTTTACTAATTCTGGTAAAACTTCTAAACCTGCTAAATCTTGAGGACTAAGTAAATATTTCCGATTATCTAAATTAACAACTTCACCATCTGCAATTAAATCATAAGGCATTCTACAAGCTTGAGCGCATTCACCTCTATTCGCAGAACGTCCTCCTAATGCTTCGCTGGTTAAACATTGTCCAGAATATGCGACGCACAAAGCACCATGAACGAAAACTTCTAAAGGTAAAATAATATTTTTTGCGGATATTTGTTGTTGAATTTTATTAATTTCTTTGATGGAACATTCCCGCGCTAAAACTACCAATTGACATCCTAAAGATTTGGCAAATTCTACCCCCGCAGCACTGGTAATAGTCATCTGTGTTGATGCGTGAATAGGAAAGTCTGGAGAAAGATGACGAATTAAACGACAAATCCCCACGTCTTGAACGATAAGAGCATCAACACCTGCCGAAATGATAGTTTTGAGGTATTGCTGTGCTTCTGTCAGTTCCTGGGGAAAAATCAGGGTATTCAGAGTGATATAACCTTTAACACCCCGCAGGTGCAAAAATTCCATTAGTTCGGGTAAGTCTGCAAGGGAGAAATTTTGCGATCGCATTCTAGCGTTAAACTTATCTAAACCAAAATAAATCGCATCTGCACCATTTTCGACTGCTGCTTTCGCGCATTCCCAGTTACCCGCAGGTGCTAGAAGTTCGGGGAGTTTGGTTTTTGTGGTGGTGCTTGTCATTTCGGTTAAGTCAGGGTTTACGTCAGTTTATAGATTGTATCTAAGTTGGGGGGTGGTTGTGGGAAAATAACGCAGCTATAAAATTTGATGAATACTCTCAACCACCTGCTCAATAAAATTTACTGCATCACCAACCATTAATTCATCTATATTCCAGCGATTACCTAAACCTAATGTAGGATCTATATCTGCTTGATGGGCAATTTTGTTTCTACGATCTACAATCAAAATAAGTTGCTGTTTTATCTGGTTAGCTTGTTTAACATTCCCTCTGATTTTAATAGCAATTTCATCCCATAATTTTTTATTTGATATGTACCTAATTGCATCAGCAATATTGTCTGGTGTCTGAAAACTTAGTTTACTGAACTCTTTTCTGATTTCATTTTCTAACCATGAATTGTTATTTAGTTTATCTAAAATAGTAGTGGAAATAACAGGTATCAAACTAAAAATATCATGAGACTGCTCTAGAAAATCATCCCCATAACTCTGTTGTATTTCACTCTCTATCCAAGTAGCCATATCTATAGCTATGGCTCTATCTTCACGCGCACTACCCAGCGAAACTTTAAACCTTGAAAAAGCTGATTGATTAGCATTGGCGGTAACTGCTGGTTCAGGGCGTGTTCCTCTATGAATTTCCAGCATACCTAATGTAACAACCTCATGGACATAATAATCCAAGGCACTCACACTGAGAACTAGAGCAGATCGTAAAATATCTGAAACATCAAGAGCAGCAGTAGCTTGAGCCTTAATAGAGTTATGCAGACAAATTAAATCCCGAACACGCTGAATACTAATACGAAATTGATCAAGAGCTGACTGCATAACTCGATGATAGTGCAATAATTTTATCTGCTAAATCGGAAAAAATTGCTCGAAATTCTTCTTGTTTTGCTTGATTTTTTTCTAAAACAGTACCTTGTTGTTTTAATTGTTCCGGCGTGAGGGCATAAACTGGTGTACAGTGTTCTTGTGAACGGGCAATTAAACTGTTGAAATTAGAAATTTTGGTCATAGTAAAACTACTATTAATACCCTGCTCATTATATACTTCATTGGGTAACAACAAATTATTTTTTTCTAGAATTGGTTTTAGCTTATCAGTAACTGTCTTTTCAATTTTTTCTATCCAAGTTTGAAATGCTGTTGTTTCTTTACCTCTAATAATTCTATAGTTTTGAACTATAGTACCTAAAAATTTTAATTTGAATTCAGGAAATGGATAAGCAGCTTCCTTTAAGATAGGGTTCACACTCGCCATTTTTGCCCAAGCACACCACTTTGGTAAAATTCTAGATAGAGAATCAATTGCCATTACAGAGAAAAAATCAGCAGTAGTAGGCACTAAAAAGAAGTCACTTGTCATTAATAAATTTTGATTGATAGATCCTAAACTAGGACTCATATCAATTAAAATGTAGTCAGCGTTAAACTGATTAGCAGTTTTTTCCAAGAGATCAGAAATAGCTCCTGGCAAGTTTTTGAGTGTCTGAATTGAACCACTTAGTTCTTGGGCAATACCTAATGTTACTTCGTATTCACCAAAGCCCACATGACCAGGTAATAAAAATAGACCTTCTTGACCTTCTATCGAAACACAATCTACAGCTTCAATAGCTCGTGGTTGTGACTCAAACGCCGGTGCCAAACCAGTCTTAATATTGGAATGTGTATTGTAAATGGTTTCTATTCTTGCTTCATCTTCTTCAGATTCTTCTGTTTTTAGCGCCATTCCTGTAAGATTACATTGTGGATCAGTATCTACAAGGATTACTCGTTTACCCTTTGAAGCCAGCATCCAACCTAAGTTAAAGGTAGTGGTGGTTTTGCTAACACCACCTTTGTGATTAAACAAGGCAATTTTTTTAACCATTGTAATTATTAGATTAGTCTTAAAGGCACTGTTTAAGAACCTGTATTACAGGTATTTTCAGGTAAATAAACCACATTTTGATTGAGGGTTCGCGTCAATAATGTAGGGGCGTTCGCGTAGCGTGCTGGAAGCATCAGCATTCGGACAATTAATTATCGGTTTTTACCCAAGACTATCATCCGAATGCTTCGCCCTTACTGTGGTCTAAAGACATGAAAACTGCTGTGAATATAGTCTATCCAAAACCACTATACACTCTGCACCTATAAAAAAGCCAAAAAAGCAGATATGCAGAACTATTCCCCTAAAGCACTAAAAAAGCGGGCTATAGCCCCGCTACCAGTTGATAAAATATTATGTTCTGAAAATGGCTCAGGTCAGATTTGAACTGACGACCCCAGGCTTATGAGTCCCGTACTCTAACCAACTGAGCTACTGAGCCGCGTTGTTTTATCAACTTTTATTAATATAGCATAGCAATTTGGATCTGACAACTCCCAAATTCCAAATTTTTTTAGCCCCAAATAAAAAGAGGGAGTTTACCCCCCCTCTTTGCAGCAGATACTCAGAAACTATTAACGATTTGGTAAGAGAGCGATAGGGTTAACAGCACCCTTACCAGATGGATGAACTTCAAAATGGCTGTGGGGACCAGTGCTGAAACCGGTACTACCCATAGCGGCAATTTGCTGACCTTGCTGTACTTGCTGACCAGGTTGCACTAAAATTCGGCTGTTGTGTCCATAGCGAGTTAAGCTACCATCAGGATGGCGAATATCCACAACATTACCGTAACCACCACTATTCCAGCCAGCCTTCTCTACTACACCGGCAGATGCTGCATAAATGGGTGTGCCAGTTGAGTTAGCAATATCAATCCCTCTGTGCATTCTTCCCCAGCGCCAGCCATAGCCAGAAGTAAGAACTCCTTTTGCTGGCCAAATGTAGCCAGTAGTAGAATTAGATGGGAAATTAAAATTATCTTCAGTGGTTTTAGGCAAGTTAATATCCACTGCTGCTATCGGTGGTAAAGATGGAGAAACCGCAGTTCCTCGCATTTTGCCCAAAGACTCAGAAGCATTCATCCGCACTTGAGGCACATTTAGCTTAATACTGGATGAATTGGGAGAATTGTTCCAGCCAGCACCTGTTTTAGAAGGTAGGAATTCTGGATTAATTGGCTCTCTGTTAGGAATAGAGGCTGTAGCTAGAGTTTTAGATGGTTTATTACTGTAACCTGGCAATATTGCTTGAGGTACAGGAATCTGTAGTGCATTTGCTTGACCCACAGTTGCATCCTTGCTTGAGTCAATAGCAACAGGTACAGACTGACTATTATTTTCATCATCTGTAGTAGCTACACCAGCTTGTTGAGTGCGGTATTTATGACGCAATCTCTCAATTTCTGCCTGTAAGCTGCGGATACGCTCATTACCTTTGATTTTTGACCCAGTTTGCATCGGGTTTTCTAACCCATGCTTTGATACAGGTCTTGCTAGTGGAGTTTCCCCACCTAAACCATAGGATTCATTAGGAGCAGGTAAGGCTTGAGGTACAGCAATAGGAATAGTAGCCTGTGCTTGCCTATCGGCCGCTATTCGTGCAGGTACATTCAGAGGTTTAGCAATAGGTTGAGTGTTGCTAGGCGCGGAATTCCGTTCTGGCTCTCCTGTTACTACTGGAATGGGGATAGTAACACTATTAATCTCAGGAGTAGCACTCAGTTCTGTTTGCTGTGTTACTCTAGGGGAAGGAACTGTAACAGTGGGATAATTAGCAATAAATGACTCTGTTCTTAAGTTGGGAGTCTTTAAAGATGAATTATCTGCGGTGCTAGAACTATCCAGTTTGTCCGTAGGAATAACGAGCCTTTGATTAATTTGGAGTTCATTAGGATCACTCAGATTATTAGCTTTGACTAATTCTGAGACTGAAGTACCATGATTGTTAGCGATCTCTGCTAGTGTATCTCCCTGCTTAACTTCATAGGTTGATACAGGCAATTGGGCGACGGATTTTGGTGAAGCTGGGATAGACAACGTTTGTTGCTGTATGGTCGCACCAGATTGTCTGTTCTGCTTCAACTTAGAAATAAGCTCGGACTGGCTGGACTCAGTGATATTATCTGTTGATTCTGGTATGGATGTTTTAGCTACAGTAGTGGGCTGTGCTTTATTAATACCAGTTTTTAATAAATCTTGAGATTGCTCAGATCGCAACTGTCCCAAGCTATTTCTTAAACGATTTGATTTTTCCCGTAGGCGATACAGGGCAAATTCTTGCTGTGCTTTTAACTGAGCATCAACATTATTATTTCCTAATTCTTCTGCTGATAGCTTTTGGGGGGCAATCATGCCGCCAGGAATGCCTTCTGATTGAGACAACTGTTGTGTTGTTTCAGGTAGTTGGGTATTTGCTGGTAATGTAGACTGAACCGGACTATTGCTCACTCCTTCTCCTAACTGGGGTTGTGAGTGAACAGAGTTTGTATCAGCTACGTTCGTTGGAATAATAACATTGGATGTAGTGCCTTCGACAGTTGTGCTATTAGTTGCAACTTGCCATTTAGCTTCAAGCCCAGGTACTTGTGAAACTACTGTTGGTTCCAAAACCACGGGATTAGCAAACGCGCCTGTTACTGGGACGGTTTGGGAATCCATTCTGGTAGCGGCAAATTTCATTTCAGTCTCGGCAACGGATGGAATGATTGAAGTTGCTTTTTGACTGCCAACAGGAGCCGCAGCTTGGGCTTGATCGCTTTGTCGAGTCACCAAAAGGCTGGTTGCTCCCATGGATATTGCCAAGCCAATCATGGCGGCTCTATGAGTCCGCGCCCGGCGGGTCATTTTGGGATTGATCTCTGAATTTGTTTGCTCGACCGGGGCATCATCGCTGCTGGGGGTATTGTTCAACACAGCCTTCTCTCTTTTTTTCAATGCTCGTTTCAAAGACGACCTCCTATGATCACTAGCGTTTAATTGATCTTGATTTTAAAGGATGGATATTAATTTATGATTGATATCACTTAAACCCACGGATCAAGATCACATTCACCAGAGACACTTACGTAAGATTAACCTGCTTCTGGTAATTTAGACAAGTTCATACACCTGAGCAAAATTTATAATTTTCTTGGTGTTGTCTTATCTAAGTCACTCCTCACAACCCAGGAATGTTTTCTGTTGTCATTCGTTGATACTCATTTGACTGAGAAATCCTAGAATTAAACCAATATCATAGCTTGACTAACTCTATTGTTTTTTCTTAGCATTTGAGTGGCGACATTTGCGGAAACAGCGATAATCCTGCTGTAGACATTTTCAAGATTTTTTGAGCTAATCCGTCTTATCAACAGCAGACTTTACGTTGATTCTTCCCTAAAAGACAACCGTACACAATACCTGCTGTTTTGCATTAATTTATTGTATACCAGAATACACTGTGACGCAAATCATTTACATGATAAGGTTTTGACTAGTTTTATTCTGTTGTTGTCTAGTAATGAGAATTCACTAAAATCTATCCTTTGTAGCCAAATCACCCTGAAAATACCTATACAAATTTCTTATGTCATCTTAGAGTCATTTATCAGTATTTATCACTATGCTTTTGTTATTTCTGTATATTCAATGACTTTTGCTATACAAATCAGCCTGTGATTAATCTGATAAATATGTTTCTATCATACTTAATGAGAAACTTTTATTGGTGAATATAAATTATTGTAAATATCCTAGCTGACGACGACTCTCAAATAAACTAATGGCCACGCTGACTGATAGGTTTAAACTACGAACTCCCGGCTCGTACATGGGAATATATAAAGTAGAGTCGCAGTCAGAAAGAACATTGGCTGGTAATCCGGCTGTTTCACTGCCAAACAACAGCCAATCGTCTGGGTGAAATTCAAAATCAATGTAATTAAAGTTACCACGAACACTAAAACCTAAACATCTGCCACCACGCTGTTGATGTACGCTTTGAAATGCTTCAATTGATTCATGATAATGAAGTTTGACATAAGGCCAATAATCTAAACCTGCTCGTTTAAGATAGCGATCGCTAATTTCAAATCCTAATGGACCCACCAGATGTAATTCCGTGCCTGTAGCGGCACAAGTGCGAGCTATATTACCGGTATTGGGAGGAATTTGTGGATGAACTAAAACTACTTGGGGCATTGTTTTGTGAATATTTGTGATGGATGCAAGAAATTATTGTTGTCTAAAAATCTACCAAAATCTTGCCGCTATATATAGTTTTTTTTTATATACGGAGACAATTTTCTATTGATTAGTTTTTTTAATCCTGATGCTTGACGGTTGACTGTTGTGCGGGCGAACGGCCGTTCGCCCCTGCGCCCCTGCCTATTCCCTCAAAGATAAACATATTTTGTTTTCTAGTTCAGTTTCCCGTTCCTGGGTTGCCACTATAGCTTGAGCAATTACACGCTGAATATCAACACCAACTTTATGTAGTTGTAACCATTGTTGAGCTTCATTACCTTCCCGGAGAATTTTGTTTACGGGTGAGAGGAAACAGCTAAAACCTTCTTGTTTGGCAATACTCCATACTTGTTGATAGATTTGGGCTATCCAATCTCTAGCTACAATAGTGCTACCATCTTCCCATCGCTGTAATTTAGCATCTAGGCTATCGGTAGCAGAGGCCATTTCATTTTTCATAGTCAAGGTAATTAGTTCTTCAGGAGAGAACGGACTATGAATTAAAGGATCTATGGTTGGGTCTTCAATAATTTGGATTAATCGCGCTTCTAATAAGGCTGTTATTGCTAACAATGCAATAGGGTCGGTGACTAAATCACAAATTCGCAATTCTAGACGATTGAGATCATAAGGACGGCGATCGCCATTGGGACGAACTGAAGCCCACAGATGGCGGATATTTTGCATTTTTCCTGCGGCTAACTGTTCGTTGACCCATTGAATATGATGATCATGACTAGCAAATAAAGGTACATGATCGGGAGTTTGAGGAAAAATTCCCCAGCGCGTAGAATGATAACCAGTGGTGTTCCCATGCAGGAAAGGAGATGAAGCACTCATCGCTAAAAATAAAGGTGCTTCCATGCGAATTACCCGACAGGCACGCATTAATACTTCTGGATCACTGATACCAATATTAATATGTACGCTGGCAGTGACTACCTTTGTTCCATAATTTTGTTCAATGTAGTCATGATAGGGATTAGTGGGGTCAGAACGAAAAAAGTGATCGCTGCCTTCCAAAGACAAGGTACTCCCTGGTATTAAAGTATAATTATTGAGTCTGTGGAGATAATTTCGTAATTCCCTTCTCGGACGCAGTAACCCACAGAGCAAATTTTCATAACTACTAGAGGGCTGCGTAACATATTCTACATTGCGGCTGTCCGGTTCACGCATAAAACCATCTAAATCCCTGGTAATTTTGTCAGATAATCCCACAATTTCACCTTGAGACGTACCAGTATACATTTCAATTTCAAAGCCTTTTAATAAAGCCATGTAATTCTCCTTAACTCTTATAATGTGAATAAATTGTATCTAATAAGACGATTTTTTGCATTTTGCCAACCTGCTGTAAAAAGCACTGTTTCCAAAGGTCTATTTTTTAAATATAGCGGTATGCACTTGAATGAGATACAGAATTTACCTAAAATGCTAAAAGCCAATTATAATCTTTATGTAGATTCAGTTTTTATATTAATTTCTAGTCCTGTTATATGTGAATAATGCCATCTAGCAAAATCACCAATATTAGCAATAATTAAAAAATCAATAGTTTTAAATTGTTTATCAATAGCTGGTAAACTGCATACCTTAGCACCAATATTTAGATATGCCTGAAAAATATTAGGAATTGATAAATGATAATTTCCTGGATAATTTTGAACTACTTCTATTAAATATTGTGAATGGGGCGCAACCAAAATATGAGGATGAATAAAATTATGCTGCCGTAAATAATTAAAAGTACAAGCTGCTTCCCAATGGGATTGTGTCAGTAAAGAGGCACAACCAAAAAAATATTGTTTTCTTGTCCAAATTAAATAATTAGCTAATCCTTTCCACAATAATAACAGAGTATGACTATTGCGATACTTTTTAGCAATACAAGCACGTCCAACCTCAACAGAAGATTGAAGCACAGAATCAGGAATACCATGGAGATTAAATATATCAGCAGCATCAAAGCCTAAGCATTGGGCAGCCATAGTATAAGTTTGCATCCTATAAGTCCCAATAGTTTCACCTGTATTTTTAGCAATAAGTAACAAATGATGACAAACTGCATCAAATTTATCTTGATCCATTTGGTTAAAATTAGCACTAGATAATCCCAAACCCAGTTCTAGATTAAATACCTCAAACCGCAATCTAAAAATAGATTCTAGTTCTTGGGCATTGGTGGCTAGACGCAGAATATATTTATCAGTTTGCAAAGTGGGAAAATCAGGAGGATGGAGTTGATAATTATTGTAGTGATAAGAAATTTCCATCTGTTTTCCTAAATAGATTTGTGAAAGATTCTCCTAAAATAGAAGATATATCCTCTACGGATATGCATCCTCGACTACTTAAAGAAGTCGCGGATCTGGTTATGACATTCTTTTCATTATGAGCGTAACTGCTCAAAAAATCTGGTGATAAGATACAGATTTCCCTAGTTCATACTTTTAATTGTCAGTGATAATAGATAGGGTTTGCTGAGAAAGTCTTTCCGTGAGGGTAGGCAAGAGGCAATAGGCAATAGGCAAGAGTTTGGGGCATCTATTGTCCCTAAATTTTTTGATTTCTCGGACTTGGGATGCACGCTTTTTCAGGTGTACCTTTGAAAAACCTTGCACTTTTTTCCTGTTTATCAGCCTGTAACCTTTTATTGATAACGTTTTTACATTTTTTCAGCAAGCCCTAGATATTAAAAAAACCCCCAGAGATATTGAACTTGGAGGCAAATATAAATTAATAATTACGGGCGCACTAGGGAAAAAGTTGAGAAAAGATACATGAAAATCAATTACGGTGATTATTGCTGTAGCGAACCCTTGTACCAGCCCAAAGTAATTTTTCCCGCAGTGTTTGATAATAGGAATTATTAGCCCGTAGGACAATAAACTTAGCGCGACAATCAGCCATTCGCACATCAACACGGTGTCCAGGCCAAATGGAAGTAGATAACACGCCATCCATCCAGAGTTTTGTACTTAAATCATAATCGCCTAAAGGCCAAATACTGACCACAGAACCAGGTGGTAAAACCAGAGGACGACTAGAAAGACTCATCGGGCAAATAGGAGTGATGGTAATAGCTTCCATGCCATCATGGATAATTGGTCCACTGGCAGAAACAGTATAACCCGTTGAACCTGTGGGAGTAGAGATAATTAATCCATCTCCCACATATTGATCTACTATTTCACCATCAATTTCCATTTCCAGAATTGAGGTAATCATTCTGTCAGCAGAAGCGGGTTTGACACAAAATTCATTTAAAGCCAAGTAACTCTCTGTTACTGGTTCTAAATTTGAGCCAGTTCCCTCATATACCGCTGCTTGTAACATCATCCGCCGTTGGATGGCATAATGATCTTCTAACAGTCTGTCCCACACAATTTCTGGATTTTGAAACTCATCTACGGACTCAGTTAAAAATCCTAAATGGCCGCCTACATTCACACCGAGAATAGGGATACCGAGAGGGGCTAAATGTCTAGCGCCGGTTAAAACGGTACCATCACCACCGAGTACCAAAGCTAAATCTATTGGTTGATTAGCAGAGGCCAAAAAAACCGGATAGGGGTTATCTTTTGGCCCACTAGGTCCCACCAATACTTGACATTGACGATTTTCTAGTTGTTTAGCACAGAGTTCGGCCCAGCGTTTACTCTGGGGATCTCTTGCTTTATAAGCAATGATTACCTGCTTTAGTTGCACGAAATATTACCACTTCAGGAGATTAAACTGCTCCATGTCAACGGTATCACGGTTGCGATAAATCGTCAGAACGATTGCTAAACCTACCGCCGCTTCTGCCGCTGCCACAGTGATCACGAAAACCGTGAAAACCTGACCTTTAATTAATGTTGAATCAAGAAAATTGGAAAATGCCATTAAATTTAGATTAACGGCATTAAGCAATAATTCAATTGACATCAGTACACGGACAGCATTACGACTGGTAATTAGACCATAGATGCCAATGCAGAACAATGCTGCGGCTAGTAATAAAAAGTATTGGAGTTGCATGATGATCCGTTGTCTGTTGTTAGTTGTCAGTACCGCTACCAGTGGAGATGAGTTCTTTGGGACGTTCTGGTAGGGTTAAAATTGTTTGTTGTAAATCAGATTTTGGTACTTGATCGGGGATATATTCACGACGCGCCAGAATAATTGCCCCTACCATTGCCATCAGCAAGAGAACGGAAGCTAACTCAAAGGGTAGCAGAAAGTCGCTAAAGAAATGCTGACCAATTAAAACGATGGAATTTTGGCTAACTGTGGGATTGGTAGAATAAGCCCAAGGAGTAGCTAATACCATTGTACTTAAAAGAGCAAATAGTCCAAAACTGACTAAAGCTGTAAATACTTTTCGTAATCCAGCACTAGGCAAGGGTAAAAAATCTTCTCTTTTGTTTACCAACATGATGGCAAATAAAATTAAGACGTTAATTGCACCAACATAAATTAATATTTGTGCTGCTGCTACAAAATCACCATTTAGCAATAGATATATTCCTGCCATGCTGATGAATACTCCTCCCAGCAAAAAGGCGGAATAGACAATGTTAGAGAATAACACCACACCTAGTGCGGCCCCAATCATCATCACACCGAGGATGCCAAATGATACAGACTGTACTCCTTCTGCTAGATTCACGGTTTTCTATCCTTATTGATGTTTAATAAATACTGCGTAGAAAGTGGTGATTGGTAATTGGCAAAATTTTGACTACCCATTAACCATTACCCATTACCACTTTCTACTAAGTCTTCGGGACGCGAACCAGCACGGGGGGCATCAGCAGGGACTCCGTGGGGATCCATTACGCCTTTAGGTAGGTAAACAAGCTCACGTAGTGGTGTCACCATGGGATCGTTTGTGACTTTGTAGGGTAAACGTCCCAGGGCGACGCTATCATAATTTAGTTCATGGCGATCGTAGGTGGCTAGTTCATATTCTTCTGTCATAGATAAACAGTTGGTAGGACAATATTCCACACAGTTACCACAGAAGATACAAACTCCAAAATCAATACTGTAGTGTTTAAGTTTTTTCTTTTTGGTGGCTTTGTCCATTTCCCAATCAACTACAGGGAGGTTAATAGGACAAACACGCACACAGACTTCACAAGCAATACACTTGTCAAATTCATAGTGAATCCGACCGCGAAATCTTTCGCCGGGAATTAATTTTTCGTAGGGATATTGGACTGTAACCGGTCGCCGTCTCATGTGGTCGAAGGTAACGGCTAAACCTTGACCTATATAACGACCTGCTTGAACAGCTTCTTTGGCGTAATCACCAACTTGTTTGAGGAATTTTAGCATTGTGTGTCTCTCTCTTTGTCAATTTTGGATTTTGGATTTTAGATTTTAGATGTAATCCACAATCTAAAATCTAAAATCTAAAATTTTTTTATCCACCGAAGGCGAAAGGAAAGGCTAGTTTGAAGGCTGCGGTTAAGAGGAGATTGACCAAACCGACTGGTAATAGAAATTTCCATCCTAAGTCTAATAATTGGTCAATCCTTACCCGTGGTACTGTCCAACGGATGAGGATGGCAAGAAATACGAGGAGGTAAGCTTTGAGTACGGTCATGGTGATGCCTATTCCGGCTGTCACTACCTGGATGGCAGGGTCGCTTTCACTGACTCCTAACCAGTTGCTGATCAGATTCAGGGGAATGGGACAATGCCAACCACCAAGGTATAAAATAGCTACTAATAGGGCAGAAAGTACCAGGTTAACGTAGGAACTGAGGTAGAAAAGGGCGAATTTCATGCCCGAATATTCGGTTTGATACCCTGCCACCAGTTCTTCTTCTGCTTCTGGTAAGTCAAAGGGTAAGCGTTCGCATTCTGCTAAGGCGGCGATCCAAAAGATCATGAATCCTAGTGGTTGTCGCCAAATATTCCAGCCCAAAATGCCAAAGTTGGATTGTTGATTCACGATGTCAACGGTGCTGAGACTGTTGGACATCATGGCGATCGCCAGTACACTCAATGCTAGGGGAATTTCATAACTGATGGACTGGGCTGCTGCCCGTAAACCACCCAACAGAGAGTATTTATTATTGGAGGCGTAACCTGCCATTAATAAGCCAATGGGCTGAATACTGGACAATGCAATCCATAAAAACACGCCCATACTTACGTCAGTTATGATGATATTCTGTCCAAATGGCACAATTAAATAGGACAGAAATACTGGTAAAACGACAATAATTGGACCGAGGGTAAATAGCCAAGGATCTGCTTTAGCGGGTACTATATCTTCTTTGAAGACCAGCTTCAGACCATCGGCTACAGGTACTAACAATCCAAAGGGACCTTGATATTCGGGTCCGATTCGTTGCTGTGCCGCCGCAGAAATTTTCCGTTCTAGCCATGTGGCAACTAATACGCCAACTGTTGCCCCAATTAACATCAATACCATGGGCAATGGCATCCATAGGGCTTTGGCTGCTCCTGGGGGTAGGCCTAAGTCCTTGACAGATTGAATAAAAGTTCCTTGGAGGTCAATTCCTGGATTCATGTTTGCTGCTATGAAAGGTCAATAGATTTTGGATTTACGATTTTGGATTTTGGATTTACTCCACACTTTAGGGTAGAGATTGGGGCTTTTGGATTAATTCCGCCCTGAAGGGGCTTGTACCGAAAATTCCCAATGTTCATCTTTTGTAATGATCTCTGGTGAGATGATGTCCAATTGTAGATTTATTGACAATTCCCATGTTTAGTATATCGTTGGATGGTTTTTGCCATAAAACCCTAGAGACAACTTCTACTTATGGTTGGGATTAGGAATTGATGATTGATAAGTAGGTAAATGAGTTGAAGGAGACAGGAGACAGAAGCCAGGAAGAGGATTTATACACCACTTCAAAAACTTTTCGCCTTAAAAGGCCTGGTTTTATGGCCTTAGACAATGCCATTAAGACATTATTTATCCTTAAAACCTAATTATACCAAGGGTTTTACTCTTGCCTCCTCCCTCTTGTCTTCTGCTATAAATTTTACCAATTAATGTAGTTGCACAAAACAAAACCAAGAAAGAACCACCGTTACCGATGTGGAAACGGTTCTTTCATTGATATTCATTGCCTCAAGGGCAGATATGACAGTTATCAATCTGTCCACTGGAGGACTTGAATTGCAGATCCAAAATCTAGAATCCAGAGTTATGTTGTTTGTTAGCGTTCGTCAATGGGAGTGTAAGAGACTTCATGGCGACCGTTATAAATTTGGGTCGGACGGAAAATGCGGTTTTCTACCAGTTGTTCTTTCCAGTGGGCTAACCAACCAGCGACGCGAGCGATCGCAAATACTGGAGTGAACAAGTCTGTAGGAATTCCCATTTTCCTATACACCAAACCGGAATAAAAGTCAACATTAGGATAGATGCCTTTGTTACCCAATTTTTCGGAAACTACCCGTTCCATTTCTTGGGCAATTTCATAGTATTCATCGTAGCCAAATTTCTCGAACAACTGTTCTACTAGATTTTGTAAGATAGTGGCGCGAGGATCTTTAACTTTGTAGACACGATGCCCAAAACCCATAATTTTGGCTTTGCGTTGCAGTAAATCCTCTACGTAAGGACGAACATTATCCACAGAACCAATTTGTTCTAACATCTGGATTACTTCTTCGTTTGCGCCCCCATGCAATGGACCGCCTAAAGTCCCTACTGCACTGGCAACCACAGCATAAGGATCAGTTAAGGTAGAGGCTGTGATTCTGGCACTAAAGGTAGAAGCGTTCATTGTATGCTCAACGTGAAGTATTAAGCACACATCAAAGATTTTCGCAGCTAAAGGATCAGGTTCTTTCTCATTGAGCATATACAGGAAGTTAGCCGCATAACCTAAATCATCTCTAGGTTTAACCGGATCGTTCCCCTGCCGCATTAACTGGAAGGCTGCTACCATCGTGGGAATAGTGGCTATTAACCGAACAGCCGCATTGCGGATATAGACTGGATTATGTAAGTCACGACGAGAATAGAATAAACCCAAAGCAGCCGCAGAAGCTTGTAGCGCATCCATAGGATGACCACTTTCAGGAAAGGATTTCATCATGTCCCGAATGCGGTATTTGATGCGTCTGTGAGTAAGAACTTCTTCCTCAAATGCTTTCAGTTCTTCCTTATTTGGTAACTCACCCCAAATCAAGAGATATGCAGTTTCCAGGAATGTGCTTTTTTGAGCTAATTCCTCAATCCTGATACCACGATATTCTAGAATTCCTTTCTGCCCGTCTACATGACTAATACTCGACTGGGCGGCGGGAATACCTTCTAAACCAGGCTTGTATTCGCATACCGTCATGGCAACACCATTACTTTGTAAAATATCTGCTCACGCTAACTTACCAGAGATTATTTTCACCATAATAGTTGCTGATATTACAACTATTCTATGCAGTTATATCGGTCAACTATTACAGCAGGTACTTGGGTGGTGTCAACCAAAACATTTGACTACGACCCACAGGAGAACCATCATCTGGTAGTTTTATTCCAATCATACCTGCTTTTTTGAGGATGAGGCTGTCTTTTGCTTCTCCCCATAGGAGAATTTCTGCCCAATGACTTAAATTAGGTTCATGGCCTACCAATGCTAGTTGAGTTTGATGGGCATATTTTCTGGGTTTAAGCCATTCTTCTAGCCAACTATAAATATTACTCTCAAAACTCAGATGATGAGATTGTTCTAACTGAGAACTTAGACCAGTGGCAATAAGTATTTCTGCTGTTTGGTAAGCCCGAACTAAGGGACTGGTAAGAATTAAATCGAAGTGTAAACCTAGTTCTACCAATCTCTGAGCTACTTTCTCGGTTTTTTGTCGTCCTTGGGGAGTAAGTTGACGTTTTTCATCTGCTAATTCTGGATGATGTTCTTGGGCAATACCATGACGAATTAAATATAGTTCCATAGCAGTAAATGATTTTTGTATAATTAAAGAACCAGGAAGGAAAGAGGAGTTTAGATAATTATTGGATCAGGTTTGATAATTTATAACGTAATATTGCCAATATCATACAGGATTTTTTAGCCAACTTGCATCAATTGTAACATTTCTTTGTTGCATATTTTGGCGAAATAACTTGGTAGGTAATACTATTTCCACAGGTGCAACTCCAGGGTATTTAAGTTGGTTTTCTAGTAATAATTTAGCAATAGTACCTACACCTAATCCAGCAGCAATGGCAGTATTTTCATGAACTAAATTTACACAGTAAATGGCTGTTTGATCATTAATTTTCCCCGTTATTTCTGCTCTAATCGCTACACCAACACCAGTAAATATATTAGTAATATCTGTCATTTTCAGACTGATCTGGGATAAAAATTCCATCATGTTTGGCTGCTGCATTAATGATTTTGGGAAAATATGGGCTGCTATCCAGGTTAAATGATTATAAAAATCAGGATGAGATCCAAATTTAGTAATAACTGTTTTTACCTGGGGAAAAGATATTGGTAAAGTCATAGTCTCCGGAACATCAAACCAATAAACACCATGATTATAATAAGGAGCGGGAAAATCAATATTTTCTCGTTCTGTATAAGGTTTAATTGTTTGCCATTCATTATTTATCCAAGCTTTAAAAGTGTGTTGCAATCCTAAAAAAGTTGTCCTCATGACTGTAATTCCTGCACCACCAGAACCAGAAACAACATAACTCAAATGGATCTTTTCTGGCAAATCAAATTTTTCAATTCCCTCACGAACTAAGCTATTAGAAATACCAGGAAAAATCCCTGCATTAATGATTGCAGTTACTCCAGCATCTATAGCTTGAGAATTGAGTTGTAAGGCTTTTTGACTATAGGAACGGTGATCACTCACATCAATATAATTGACACCTTCATGAATACAAATTTCTAAAACTCTAGTATTTCGATAGTGGAAAGGGCCTGCACAGTGAATAACTAACTCAGATTGTGATATGGCTTTTCTGAGATGATCAATATCATCTAAGTCTAATAATAAAAAATGTCTTCTTTCTTCTGCGGAAAAATTATTAATTTCTGGAGAACGTCCAGTGATAGTAATTGTGGCTTGGGTATGTTGTAATAAGTCCTTAGCTACACTACTACCAATTCTGCCTCGTCCTCCGATAATTAAAACATGATTTTTCATAATGTTAAGTTGTTAATTGTAAATTGATTTAACATCTTGCCATAACTTGACAAGCTGATATATAGGTAATTTGTATATTTTCTCGATGGTCATCGGCAATCTTTTGACGTAGTTCTCTAAATAAACCAGTTCTAGTTTTGGTATCTAATTTTAAGTAGGGTGTGTAAGTGCTTAAAAGTAATAAAAAATCATCAGGAGTATAATTGAGTTGACAGACAACCTGTTGAGATACTAGATTTTTGAATTTACCTGAATCAATTGCTTTTTGTCCTAAAACTTGGACTATTTCTTTTTGGGTTTCTATATCTTCATATCTATCTAAGAAAGAAGCGTATTTTTGATAAATTTTCTGAAAACCTTGATAAACTTGATATTCTGGTTGAGGAGTCATATTCCACAGCAAAATTAAAACCCCATTTTTACGTAAAGCTTGAGAAATTTTAAGATTACCAAATTCAGGGTTTATCCAATGAAAAGAGGTTGCTGCTAATACAGCATCAAATTTTTCTGGTTTTAATTCCCATTCTTCAAAGGTGGTTTGTTGAATTTCTATTTGGGGATAGATAGCACAATTTTTTCTCGCTAAATTACAAGATGGTAAACTTGGTTCTAGACAGGTGATCGAAAAACCTAACTTAGCAAAATGTAAAGTCGCGTTTCCTGGACCAGAACCTAATTCTAGAATATTAGCATTGGTGGGAAGTTTGGCTATTTTTATAGCACTATTAATAATTTCTTGGGCATAGGGTGGTCGAAATTTATCATAGGCTTCTGCCACTTGGGAATACCAGTTTTTTCTGGTTTCTACGTCTTGAGAATATAAGTTCTTAAGAAGTGCAAATTCTTTCATATATTATAGTAATAATTCACAATTTAGGGTTTACTATCAATATTAATACTAAATTGATATGCAATTGTATGGAATTAGATATCAAGAATTATTAACCACAGATAAAGACTGATAATTTAATTGATTTCATGATTGTGTACATCTTTACATAAAATTAGTATAAGGTGTCAATTAATAGATATCATCGAAATATAAATCATCAAAGATCCGGATTTGTGGTAATCATCAAGAATTAAATTCGTAAGAATTCAGATCAGGTGATAAGCTGTTACGCAGCTAGATCCAATAATCCTAATGTTTTTATTTCTTGTAATGCGGGCATACTATGGCTAACGCCACGCTACGCGAACGGCAAACTCAGTACAAGTCTTGCCCGCAAGAATTATACAAATTAAATGCACAACAGCTTAATACTCTGATTGTATGATATTTGTTCATTAATCTTGCAATATTAATAAAATGTATGGGGTTGTCAAAATTTAAGCCCCAGGAATGAAATGTTTTTACTATTGTATCGCAAAAAACACAACAAATTATCATGAAATGAGGTATGAACTGAAAATCAAAATATGGATCGGTCTAATCTGAGACTCTTCGATGATTTCCGTTGTGATTATTTATGGTTAAGCACAAAAATGATTTATGTCTTCTGCCTCCGAACTTGATAATAATAATCAATTAAAAATGCTAATTTCTCAAAATGCTGATGGTATTATGGTTGTTGATCTTACTGGTGTGGTAAGATTTGTCAATCCTGCGGTAGAATTTATGCTTAACCGTTCTCAGTCGGAATTGATAGGAAATTCGTTGGGATTTCCAGTAGTAATGGTTGATAAGACTGAGGTTAATATTATATCAATTAATGGTAAACATTTAATCGCAGAAATGCGAATTGTGGATATTGAATGGGAAAATAAACCTGCTTTTTTAGTTTCTTTAAGAGATATTACCGAATATAAACTGATTACTGATGCTTTAAAAAAAAGAAATATTGAGTTAGAGAAAACTATTGAGGAGTTAGAAATATTTTCCTATTCTCTGTCTCATGATTTGTGGAATTATTTGCGCCGAATTGGGTTGTTAAGTCAAAAGTTATTAGATAAGGATTATCAAAAACTCAGTTATGAATCTCAAGTATGGTTACAGCAAATAGATAAAATTAGCTCCGAAACTAAGGGTTTAATTGAAAGTTTATTACAACTCTCACGGGTAAGTTCTACTAAAGTAAATAAACAAGTTTTTAATTTAAGTAATTTAGCTCAAGATGTAATTAATCAAATCCAATTGGTTAATGTTTATCGTCCTGTAAAAATATTAATAAATCAGAATATCCAAGCTTATGGAGATCCGCGATTAATCAGAATTGCTTTAGATAATTTACTGGAAAATGCTTGGAAATATACGGAAATTTGTCTAGAGGCCATGATTGAATTTGGTCAAGTTAATGATTTAGAAATAAAAGACTTATCATTGATGATGAATCTGGAATTTTCAGATAATTATAGTATTTTCTTTGTTCGAGATAATGGGGTAGGTTTTGAACCTACAAATGCTCAAAAATTGTTTCAGCCTTTTCAACGTCTTCATTCTGGAGAATGTTTTCCAGGAAATGGAATTGGTTTAGCAACTGTAAGGCGAGTAATTCAGCGTCATGGCGGTAAAGTTTGGGCAAAGGGAGAGATAAATAAAGGGGCAATTTTTTATTTTTCCTTGCCATCAAAGTAGAGTTTTTAATATGCTTTTAAAGCTATGACAGCATTTTGTCCACCAAACCCAAAACTACAACATAATACTTGTTGAATTTTGCTCTGTTGTGCTGATGTGATGAAGTTTAAATCAAACTCTGGTTGTTGCAGTCCTACGCAGGGGGGTAAAATTTGTTGCTGTAATGCCATGAGAGAAAAGGCGACACCTAAAGCTCCGGACGCGCCTAATGTGTGGCCTGTGCTACCTTTGGTCGAACTCAATGCCAAGGTTTGGGGAAATAACTGTTGGATAATTTTGCTTTCTGTGCTGTCATTTATTTGGGTGGCTGTACCATGAGTATGAATGTAGTCTATATCTGTAGGTTTAAGGTAACTACGTTCTAAACATTGCTTAATTGCGGTGATCGCACTTTTCCCTTCTGGTTGTGGTGAAGTTCCATGATATGCGTCTGCTGTCAAGCCAAAACCTAATATTTCTCCATAAATTTTAGCTTGGCGTTGGGTTGCTAACTCCGCAGATTCGAGAATAAACACAGCACCACCTTCACCGAGTACCAACCCTTCCCTGTGTAAATCAAAGGGATAAGCACCTGTTTTAGCTAAAGCTCCCATTTGCTTAAATCCAGCTATAGTGAGGGGTGTAACAGGTGCTTCTACTGCACCTGTAATAACTCGTTGATATTCCCCTGATTGAATTAACATGGTAGCTTGGGAAATTGCCCAAATTCCCGTTGCACAGGCGGACATGGGTGCTAAAACTGCCGCCGTTGATCCAATTTGTCTGGCGACAGCGATCGCATTCATCTGTGGTAAAGTATTTAACCAATTGTCTAAATTTAATTCTGGCGCTTGATTGTGTATATTACGCGCCATTGTCTCACAAGATGCTTGATAACTGCGGCTAGAACCAATTACTACTGCACAATCACATAAAGGTGGTATTAATTGGGCATCTTGCAAAGCTGAAGCAATAATTATTTCTGTCAAGTTACTTAAGGCGGCAGGTTGTTCACCAATTAATCCTAAAGGAATTATTCCCAATTCAGGAAAAGGTTGATGTAATTGAATTCCAGTGTTACCAATTAGTAAATTTTGCCAACTCTGTTTTAAACTTTTGCCTAAAGCGGAAACTAACCCAATACCAGTAACAACAACTCTCACCAATTTTACATTCTATATTTTAGAGTTTGATACTTATGCAGAAGTCAATTATCAATTACTAATGCAACTGACAACTGACCACTGACAAATAACTAACTACTCAGGAGTTTTGAGGTTTTCTGCACCTTGAGTTACTTTGGCAGAATCAATCTTATCGCCTTGTTGAATTTTATTAACTACGTCAAAACCTTCGGTAACATAGCCAAACACAGCATAGTTACCATCTAAAAATGATAAATCTGCCAAAGCGAAGTAGAATTGAGAAGAAGCAGAATCAGGCATTTGTGATCTGGCCATAGCGATCGCCCCTTGTTTATGCTTTAACTCAGGCGATTTACCAATTCTTGCTTCCTCAAAGGTTTTGCTATAAATAGGGTCTTTTTCTCCCTGTGGTTTAATCTCTAAAGGTATACGGCGCTCATTCCCAGTTTTAGGATCGATAAAACCACCTGTTCCCAGTCTAGCTGCCGGGAATTTGGGATCTTTACCTTGAGGATCGCCACCTTGAACTACAAAAGGTTGAGGATCACGGACAACACGATGGAACACTAGGCCATCATAAACACCTTTTTGCACCAAATCCACAAAATTACCAGCAGTAATTGGGGCATTTGCACCATCTAATTCAATCGTAATTGGTGAACCTTTGACAGTCATTACGACAGTAGCTTTACCTTCCAGACGTGGAAAATCTTTCATTCCAGGAATACTCTCACTAATAGTTTCTGATACTGTTGTTGTGCTAGTAGTAGCATTGGTAGTTGTTTCAGAGGTAGCTGTTGCCGTAGAAGAGGCACTAGAAGAAGCTGTATTACTTGTACATCCGCCTAAAGTCAGAGCACCAATGATCAAGAGAACTGCAAAAACTTGTGGAAATTTTAACCGCATTGTTAGTAACTGCATTAACCAAAGTATCTTAATCTTGATCTTGTAAATTTGTGGAATTTAGACTTTGAAAGTATTGATTCATCAACAATTCAAAATCCAAAATCCAAAATCTTTAGAGTCCTTCTAAGGATACTCCTAAAAAACGAGCTAATTGTGCGCCCTGAGTTTCCAGGTCTGCCAAAGATAAGGGTTGACCCACTCTTGTGAGTGGAATATCCCGTCTTCCCTTCACCCGGAGATACAAAGCGCGTTGAGGATTAAGACCTTCTTTAATCACAATACGTACAGATTGTACCTCTTGGATACGTCCTTCAATTTCGATTCTGCGGTTTTTGCCTGGAAAACCCCAACGAAAAATTTTGAACTTTCCCGTTTCCCCATTGAACTCATTATAGCCACCGCCTACATCCCATAAAACCACTAGCCACAAATATGTCGCTAATAGTAATCCAGCACTTCCGTATAATCCCATCACCAATCCTTGAGGGACAAATATCAGTTGTGTTGGATCAGTAACTATGAGTAAATTAACTTTGAGATAACTAGAAAGACTAGCTAGGAAAAAACCACTGGCTCCCATAGTAACAATACTTGCCCACCAGTAGTTGCTAAACCGACGTGAACCGAGAACTTTTTGATAAAGAAGGTTTTCGCCTTTGTTAATCGCTGTTGATACCGTCATTAAACTACCTTGGACTATCTTTCTCAAGTCTGCCATTGAAGCAGTCTACATTGCAAGTTATCAAGGGAATAGGCAATGGTCAGGAGAGGAGTATGGCTAACGCCACGCTTCACTATCAGGAGTTCAGGAGGAAAGATGAAGATAATTTTATCCTCTGCCCCTCTGTCCCTCTACCCCCTCTACTCCCCTATGACTGCTGAAGTTCTGAAAAAGATTTCTGAGAAAACTTGTGTCAAATTGTTAAAATTCTGATATCAATAGAATTGAAGATACCAAATATTTAATTCCTTTGCCTGTATCCAGCGCAAATTCTACGGAATGTGATAAGTTAAGAATGATTACGTTACCATAGTCTAGATGATTAGATCATGGTGGCTAGTCATGCAATAATTCTGAGAAATGATCACTTTCTCAAGTAGTCAACTCTCACAAACTGAGCTTCTAAACGGCTGCTAAGTTTGTAAAAAAAACGTTGAATTCCTCATGGCAGTTGCCATAAATCGGTAAAACCGTTGAAAGACTGCTTAATAAACGTTGCAATTTTAGTAAAAAACCGAGGATTTTAGTTAAATGACCATCGCAGTTGGACGCGCCCCCAGTAGAGGGTGGTTTGACGTATTAGACGACTGGTTAAAGCGCGATCGCTTCGTATTCGTAGGTTGGTCAGGAATATTATTATTCCCCTGTGCCTTCCTTG
>OGVQ01000020.1_pt1 | contig 49283 bp, 67 predicted proteins | sample 1575801 | NCBI WGS metagenome assembly OGVQ01 (sample SAMN07581550, study PRJEB24739) | freshwater metagenome | place: Singapore | collected 2015-04 | reverse complement strand
TACGGTGTCTTGATTTCCGTAGCCTGAAACAAACCCACCTTCTGCAAACCGTTTGGCCATGAAGTAGTTTTCAAAAAGGCCCTTGACCCCATCATTAAAAAACACCTTGTCCGCGACAGACCGAAAAGCGCTCATGGCTTCCCTAGCTGGGTTAGCAATAAACGCACCCAAATCTAAGCTAGCGCCAAACGATTTTAAAAAATCCCAGACCGCCCGAGCGTCTTCGGAAAGCCCTGAAAGAGTGCCCACGACCGTGTTCACGACCGCGCTAGCTCCACTTGCTATGACACTACCCGCTTTTTTGAGGGCACCCCCGATAGCAAACTGCGCGACCGGTTCCCCTCGGAACATTGCCTCGATGACTTTTTGGTAAGCAGAATTGTTCACAATAGACCGTGGCAAAACGACTTCACCAGCAGAAAGCAAGGCGGGCACCTTGTCGTTTTTCAGACTGTCACCAGCAACTGGTGCATAGCCCGGAACCTTCCCACCTTCAGCAAAGCGAACCATGGGAATATCGATCCCTAACCAACTCTCGACACGCCCTTGGGAAGGAGAAAAATCAAACAACTTGGAAATGAGATTTATAGGATTGAGTTTATTGAGGATGGCTAGTAACCCTGACCCCGCATCAGTCAAACCTTTTTTCAAAGCTTCCCAAATCGCCGAACCCGCTTCAGTGAAAAAGTCCATTCCTTTGGTGAAACCTTCTTTCAGTCCGTTCCATATTGTGGTGCCAATGCTTTTCAAAAAATCCCACGTGGCCTTCGCCGCGTTAACAAGCGCATCCCATATCGCAGTGCCAAGCGTTACCAAATACCCCCACGTCTTTTGAATTGCTTCGAGGATGCCTTGCCATATCCTTTGAGCTAGACCTGAAACTTTCTTTTCCAAATCGGAAACGATTGCGTTGGCGCGGTCTGCAGCGTCTGCAACTTTTTGTCCAGCAGAGAATTCTCCGACTTTAAAAAGCTGGTCACTCACGCCAGTCGTAAAGCTTTGAAGCGCGGGTAACGCATTAGCAACACCGGCGCTAAGGCTATCTCCAAATAGACCAGCTAGCGCATCTCCGATTCCAAAGATTGCAGACTTCAGTCCGTCAACAATCCCTTTGACAAGGGCAATGGCGATTTTTGGCATCTGAGCTATAAGCATAGGAAGCGATCGAATGAGCGAACCTGTCAGCCTTATGGCAATGATGGGAAGCGAACTTATCATATGACTGACAAGCTTACTGACAATTTCAGGGATCCTTTTTATGAACCCCTCGATGACAACAGGTATGGCATCAGCTAGCTTCACGAGCGCATCTGGAATTTTTTGTGCGAGGGCATCCAAGATGGTGATGAGGATATCAGGGATCGCGCTGACCAGATTCTGAATATAATCCGTGATGTATTTCACAAGCTGGTCAACTAGATTTTTGAGCGATGCCAAGATGCGCATCGGTAGCTCAGTAAGCGTTTTAAAAATGTTTGCCACGCCATCTAGGATGTTTGGAATGAAATCGATTAGCTTTTGAACGCCCGAAACTATCCCTTCTGCTGCACTGGTAAACGCTCCCACTGGTCCAGCAAAAATCTCACTCACTTGACTACTGAGACCGCCAATACCCGCCGCATCTGCTGCTGACATGGCAGTTTGCCCAGCTTTTTCTAGGTTAAGTTTTTTTCGTTTTTCCAGTTCATCGGTGACTTGACCAGCGGCTTGAGCTTCCTTGATTTTTCTATCGATAGCTTCGTTTTCGAATTTGGCGTTTTCGATAGCCGCCGCACGAGCGCCCTTGCCATAGTTTGCGATATCGAGTTGTAACTTTTTGTTCGCTTCAACATCGGCTTTGTTGATAATTTCAAAGCCTTTTCCCTTTTGCTTGTCAAGGGCGTCGATGCCTTGTCTGCGAAGGTCGTTAATTTGTTTTTGCGTACCCCCAATTTTTTGCAGTTCCTTTAATTGATCTTCGAGTTTGTTTTTCCCAAGCTCATAGTCGCGCAAGTTTTGAGCATAAAGGTTATCTCCTAGTCCGAGTGTCCTTTGTTGGATTTCAAAAATTGACGCGCGGATACCTTTGATCTTTTCTGCTATGGCCGCTTGGTCATATTCAGCGGTCCGACCACCCTCTTTGCTATCGTCAAACTTCTGCTGACCCAACCCTTTTGGAATAGGCTTATTGAATTTTTCGATGGCTTGAGAAATCGTCTTCGTGACTTGCCCTAGAAAACCAAAGTCAAAACCATCTTTGATTCGGGTTCCAGCTTCTTTGCCTTTGACTCCAAGATCGATGAATTTTTGCTGCACTTTTTGAATAAGTGTGTTTGCACGTGCCACTCTGTCATCTAACCCAAACACCTCGAAGACGGATTTGACTGCAACCAAAAGCTTTTCTTGAATCACGGCGATCAATTGGAGGAACAGGCTTTTCACTAACTCCACAATATCGCCTAGCAGACCTATGTTTCGAATCAAGATATCTATGGCCGATGCAACGCCGACAACCAAAAGAGCAATACCCGCAAACTTAAGAAATGGTAGCGCAGCCAACGCGGCTTTGACGGCAAGCGAAGATAGAAGAGCTATCAGCGCGGGTAACGCTCCACTCATGGCCAAGATGATGGTCACCACACCAGCGGCCACAGATGAAAACGCTATCAGACCATCCCTTAAACCGCGCCAATCTATTCCACTCAAAGCTTCCTTCAAACTAATCGCTAGGTCGGTCAGGGTTCGAGTTTTTTCTTCCAGCTCAAAAAACTGGACTAATGAACCACCGATTTCCTTTTTCAGATCCTCAAAAGCTTTTTGTTGAATTTTGACCGCTCCAGAGTACCCCTTCGCACCAACTGAAATATCAGCATATTTCTTATTAATGAGATCGACGGCACCGCCCGCTTGCAAAAAGTTCTTTTCTTGTTCCGGACCAAGACGGTTGATCTCTGGAAGCACCACTTTCAGTTCACGCGCCACGCCTCGGTAGCTATTTATGAGCGTTTGGATACTTTCATCGACGTCAGTGCCCTGAATCTTAGCAAGTTTGAGAGAGGCCTCGATCAAGCCACGTGTTTGTTTTTCATTGAACCCAAGGTTCAAAGTCCTTGCCACGACCCCCGCAAGGTTGTCAGCATCTGCACCTGTCGCGCGCTCAATAGCTTGCAGATACTCAGTCCAGCTTTCTGCTGAATTGCGAACCCGATCTCCAGCTCCAGCTATCGCTTGCGTCAGTCGAATCTGAGCTGATTCAGCCTGAGCATAAAGACCAACCGTGGCGTCGACAGCGGACTGATAGGCACCGAAAATCTTTTGAGCGATATCAAGGATTGCGTTCAACTTCAAAGCTTCTAAGCCAAAACCTTCGAGCTTTTTGCCAGCAGACTGGCTTTGTTCACCTGCTTTTTGAGTTGTCTCACCTAAATTTTTTGCAGCGTCAGAAGTCTTTTCTAAGGGCACTTGAGTTTGTTGAGCGCTTTGTTGAACCTTGGTAAACGCTTTTTTTGCCTCTTCGCCAAGGCTACTGAAAGATTTTTCGACGACCTTGAAATCACTACTTGATTTTAAAAGCTGACCTTTGAGATCCCTTAGCTGGTCCTGAAGATCTTTGAACCCGACTTCAGCGCCTTTGCTGTCCACCACGACCCGCACTGTAAGCTGGTCGGTTGTTGTTGCCATGTGTCTTGCCTCCGAGTATTGAGCGCGCACGTGAGTTGAATTTTTCTGAATTGTAAAGTGGTGCGAACCATCCTAGAAAGTCTACTACCCAGTCAGGTTGTTCTGTAACTCCGCCAGAAAAAGGCAGGTTTTGCGTTTCCATCACCACTACAAAAAGCTGGAAAAAAGAAACCGCGATTTGATCCCAACTGGATTTACCCGGACAAAAACCATAACGAATACCGCCTTGGTTTATTGTCATGGGCCAGAGACTAGGATTATCGTCTTCGGTAAAGTCAAACTTATCTATGCGGCACTTGCGTAAGTTTTGAATTGAGGATGGGCATGTTGAGCAACGGAACTGCGCGCTCGTGTCAGCGTCTGCAAAGGTGAGTTCAAGAAGAGCGATTATTTTTTTTTGGTGAGTTCATCTTGAGCTGAAGTGCTCACTGCAAACCTTCTTGCATTGACAAGGTTATCTGTCACTCCAGCGGTTGCTAGGCTAGCTATCAGTTCTTTTGACGCATACCCATCCTTGTCGCGCTCGAACTTAATCGCTTCAGCTTCCGGGAGCTCAGAGGGGTTTTCAATACCAACTAATATTGCGCGCGCTTCATCTAGGGTCTGAGTGGAAACAAAAGCCTCACCAGTGGACTGGACTTTGACCCGCTGCGCGTCAATATCTTTCTGCGCACCATAGGGCAAAACCTTCCTCACGAGAAACCTCGTAGGAGCTCCATCGAGTTCCAAAAGATCTTCATTCAGTGACCGCAAGTACATTTCATAAGCTTGGTCATCACATTTCACAGACCCGTCTATGCGCGCGATGACTTTGATGACTTCATCTTTTGATGCCAGTTTGATTGCCATAGTGGAAACATCCTTCCTTCAGTTTGATTACAAAAACGAGATTGTGATTTCATCTGCTGCATCGAGTGCAGTTTGATAAGCAACGCCTTCAAAGGTCACTGGGATTGATCCAGTTTCAGGTACGGAAATTTCCGGAATCTGAAAAATGATTTTTGGAAGTGATATTTGCATCCGCCTACCCGAAGCTGGTCCAAGGACTTGAACAAAGTTGTTTGGCAAAAATTGTTGAACACCGTTAAGGAACTCAACAAGCTTAGAACTTAAATTGAGTTCCGCACTCACTGCAACTTCTGCGCGACCCCCCGGAACAAAACCCTCAATACCATCATGGCCGAAACAATAATTCACCAGTTCATGGTTATTGTTGATATCGATTTTGAGTGACCTTAAACAATATCCTGCTGGAAGTCTGTCAGCGGTAAACGTTCCTTCGAGACCCACCAAAGGATTGTCGATCCCTGTCACGGTCGAAGGTTCGTAGTAGCAGAGATAGACTGGTGCAAGATTTGTTCCATCACTTGACGTGGTGAGCGGGGCACCATCAAGGGTCACGGTATCGCCAATCACACTCACGACCTTCCGACTGGAACCAGCAGGGGTATCAGTGGAGCGCGATGTTCCGTTGGCCAAGATGATCATCACAAGACCGCCTTTGGCAAAACGTTTCCCTTCCCCACTTTGTAAGGTCACCGAGTTCCCGCCAGCGTTTGCAACTGTAGATTTGCCTATCCCAATCAGGACACTTTCAAACGCGTGACCTGTCCATGTCGCCTTGGCCTGTCCATTACCCGGAAACTCGAGACTGGCACTGTCGACCCATCCACCCCACGCTTGCTTACTCCACTTGTCACCGACTTCAAAAAGCGAAAAGTAGGTGCTGGGCGTGGTTGCGGTTGTATAGACTTTTGTCGTGGTTCCACTTTCAGTACCAAGCAAGCTTTTGTAGAGAAGTTTGACTGGAACATCAATACTGGCATCACCATTAGCCGCGTTGGGATCAAGGTTGAAAAATGTGGTAAACGTCCACTCGGTCATTTTTTTGTCAACAATTGTATTGTTATTGTGTCGACCTGACCTATGTGGACTAGGGTTAATTGGCTGAGTAAATTTAATTCCCCCACCAGCAAGCGTATATAAAAAATCCGTTCCAGTGGGAGCTGTCAAGGTTCCCTTTGTGGCTTCGGATTTTAAAAAGACGCGTTGTTCTAGACTAGAACTATCGTTTGGATCTTCATAAATGACTTTGTAATTTTTTGGCATATGCTTGCCCCTTCATGACCGCCAGTTGAGTTATTTTAATCTAGCATGGATGAACATAAGCTTTGCGATATTGCAGCTCGAATAACATTTGACCGATATAGTATGGCTTAACCGTATGCAGGTCGACACTGACACCGATTGGGTAAAGACCAATAATCCCACTTGTCACCGCACCTAATCGGTAGTTGGCACCTAAGTTTGTCCACAGGTCATGAATCTTTTCGTAAAGCTGATAGGGATCGACAGGGTTATCTGTGTCTGCAAGTAGCACGAGTTCAATCAAAAGACCCCAACGCACGAGCGCTTCATTCCGTTCCGCAACAAGCACCTGTTCTTGAGGATTGATTTGAACTAGTGGCACCTCGTGTTCCTTGACTTCCATGGATAGGAGTGGGTCAACAACCCGCACCGTTTGCACCCAAGTCAAACCCTCTATAAGCGTTTTGATCTTATCTATGATAAGCGCTTCAGGAGATGTATAGGTCACGTCTTATCCTTTACTCAGTTGCTCTTGAATAACTTTGACAATCGAGTTTTGATATTTGAGAAACGCTGGACGCAAAAACGGCGAAGCGCGATAGATCCCTGTCGACAAACTGAAACGACCTTTTTTGGCAATCCGATATTTTTTTGGTATGGTTTTGCCTTTTCCTTTGGCCACGTTGTTTTCTGCTCTTGCCAATCGTGCGAACCAGTATCTCCGCATGCGTTTAAGTTTTTCTCCAGAAAACGTAAAGCCAAATTCATTAATTGCAGCGTATTTGATTCCATACGAACCCACTTCCAAAACGGTTGTTCCGGGGTCACCTTCCACAAAGTTGTAGCGGATCGAGTTTGCAAGTAACCCGCCACGCCACTGACGGTTCGCCCTGAGTTGCAAAACGATTTCACGCTGGAGATCGACTCCAACTCTGGTCAAAGCTTTTCTGATATTTGGATCAAGTTTTGCATATCTGGATTGTATTTTTTGTCTCAGTAACTCAAGGTCCGAAGTCACGTTATCCATTGGTCACGCTCGAAACAAGTCCTGCTGCAAACTCAGACCTTGAATAATTGTCGAGAATCATCTTGGCAAAATCAGGTAAATCTCCGAGGTAGGAAATCGATTCCGTGTTTTTGCTTTTGCTCGTGACACCAGTCCTTCTGTCATCACGCGTTTGCAAATAAAATTCTGTGAGCTGCAAACAGGTCAGCTCTAGGTCTTTTGGTAAATTTGAGTTGGGGTTTTGAGGAGTGATCCAACCAGCGGTATAGCTCACTTGAACGTTCATGCTACCCTTAGAAAACAACCGTGACCTTAGCCGAATGACTGATTCGTTTTCCACTACATAGTACTCAGGTTCTAAGACGCTTTGAGGGTCTGAAAAATCCCACGCCTGCGACACTCGGATTTCTGAAACCGAAACGATAGGCCAGTTCTTTAAAACGAGTGTATCGGAAAGCCTTCCGTCATGCCTTTCCACATAGTCAGATCTAGCGAACTTTCGCTCACAGTAGGTTTCCATGACTGCGCTTGTGGCATCAATAAAGAATTCATAGCGGGCATCTTTTGACGTGTCGGAAAGTGGGCATCCAATATAGTCTTTAAATCGAGCTAGGGTCGTGAGAGCGTTGGCCTGTAGTGCCATAAGTTGTTACCTAACATCAGGTTCAATTTTTGTTTTGGCGCGACCGCTTTTTTCATCTTCCACTTTCACAAGTTCAGCAGGATTTTGTTCTATCGCTGATAGCGCTTCGATGTCTGTAAACTCTTTTGTTTCGCCCGGAAAAACCGCTTCAAACGTTCCTTTGGTTGCGACGATGATGGTTCTTTCAGTCGATACGTTTTGAACTTTCATATTAACTCCAGTTGATTTCGCTCAGTTCCCAGACTAGTTCACACATGAAAAAAGCATATTCACTTTTGGTTTGGAGCTTAAGACACTGAGCATAAATAAAAAAGGTGAAGGCTTGCATAAGCAAAACCTCACCTTCAAAGGTTATTTGAGGATGTTGATTCCCAAGATAACCGAGCGTTCCAATGCACCTTGAGCCAAGCCTTTGTAGGATAGGCGCTGAAAGCTTGCCAGTTGGTAAGAATCAAAGTTGGCGTTAGGGTCAGGCTGAACGCGAACGCGAATTGGCCGGCGACGGCCAACAAAGAATCTGTTTTTATTAACCAAATAACAAACGGTCCGAGTGGTTGTGGTGTTATCGAACACACCAGTTGCGTTCAAGTCTTCGCGAACAAATTCAGAAATGACAATTGGTGCGCCACGGAAAGTTCCAATAGCACCAGTAAGAATAGTTGCCATTGGTCCGAATTTTTCCAAGGTCGCCACTTCATCAATGCTCAAAACTTGAGCATGGAAAGAAGGACCGCCAAGCCAAACTAAGTCAGCAGGCACGACCATATGTTTCCCGCCAAGCTTTCTCATGGCATCAAGACCAGCTTTGGTGACACCAGCTCCAGAAAACGTCACGGTCGAAGATGCAGTAAGGGCAATACGTCTTAGTCCATCCCATGCCCTACGGTTATCCGAAGCACCGCCTGTATCGGAATCCATCGTGCCCGCTGTATCACCGTTCAAGATGCTATCTTCGACTGCACGAGTTTGTTCCGAAATCACTTCAGCTCTCGCGAGTTCTAAGATGGCAGGTGCGCTATCTTCGTTAAGCTCTTCGGGCAAGTCAGCATAGGAAACAAGTTTTTCTGCGCTGAACGTGATTTTGGTTGTTCCAAAGTTTGCGGCTACCGTTTTGGCATCTGCACCTTCGGCTAGCCTGCGCGCTTTTTTGACTGAGTTTTGAACAGGCATATCAAACGGATTGCTTCCCATTGGGATTTCGCGGAACAGTCCAGCAACCTTGCGTTCAAGTTCGAACTCCTCGATATAATTCGAGGAAATCAGTGTTGGCACCCACTCGTCACCACCACCGACGGTTGTTGAACCGAAAGCTTTAAAAACTGATTTCAGGTCATAGTCGCGGCTATACTGCGTGTCATAGAAGCTTTTGACCTTTGCCACTGCACCTTCGTCTGCGAATTTGGCGTTTGTGTCAAACTTCCCACCATGAAATATCTGAGCAATGTACCTATTGATATCAACATGTTTTTTCAGATTAAGAACATTGAGCTTATCGGAAACGTCAACATGAGCGTAGCGTGGTGCAGCCGTATTCACTGCAACAAGTTCAGCCAGGGATTTACAACCAAACTTTCTTAAAAGCTTTTGCTCATCGGAAATGTTTTTGGGAATATCGCGTGACTGAGATTGAGAACTGAACACGCTTTGAGCTTTACTTTTTTCTAGCTCAGCAAGTTTGGCTTTGACTTCAGACAAACGTCCATCAAGTTCTTTCATTTTTTCCAAGTTGAGTGCTGACATATACGTGTGTGACCTCTCATTAAGAATGATGTATGACCGCCAAGTCCTTTTTTATTTTATACTAACCTACAAGTCCTTTGAGCTTATGGTGCAACAAATCAATTTCTTTTTCCATAGCCAAGGCTTTTTCTTGCATATCTGTTTCATCTTCCGATGATTCTGTTTCCATTTCTCCTTGTTCATCTTTTAATAGCGCAGATAAGGCATCGGCCATCGTTTGCATTTTGTCCATGACCATCGAAAGCATTTCAGATTGCTTTTGAACAAGCTCAGTCAAGGAAGTTAGATCAACGCCTTCAGCTTTTTGTTCTGGTTTTGGTTCGGTTTCTTCCATCGTATCCGGTTCACTTTGCTTTCCGCAAGCGTCTGCATACATCAAAAACTGTTTCATTTCATCGTCTGTGTAAGCAACGTTACAACCTTTTTCTTCGTTACACATGCTCATGGCCATAGCCACGGCTTGGTCTTGTTCTTTTCCTTCCTTTATTAGAAGTGGAATTTTTTCTTTTATGCAGTCACTCACCGCGTCTTTTTCCGTTGGCTGAGTTTCGCTCTCTAGGTTAGGCATTTCACCTTCTCCTTTTTGAGCGGCTTCAGCGTCAGCACCTTGAGCTGCGTCGAGTTCGGAACGCTCGATATTGAGCTGGGATTCGGCGGCTTGTATCACGCCATTTGGAACAGGCGTTGTTTTGCCTGCCATAATATCGGCTAGCTCAGGTTCTGTGACCCCCGCTGCAACTGCAAACGCCCGCAAAAAATCATCCCTGTTGAAACCATCTGAGCTTTCCAGTTCACTCAGGCGTTTATTTAAAAGCGCTGCAACAGCGCGACCCTTTTGTCTCATGATGCGCGACCTCACCTCGGAAATGTTTTTGACGTTGTCTAGGATACCTTTTGCAATGGAGAATGTGGAATCAGCTTGCATAGGGATGGAAACGATCGAAAGCTCTTGTAGCTCCCAATTTTTAGCAAGCTTCACTCCGGGGTTTTCCGGATCGTCTTCCCATGTTTCATCTGCAAAACGCACCGAAAATGTTTTCAAGATGCCTTCGGAAACTAGGTCTCTCACATAGGAAATCTTAGGGTCATCGGACAAGGAAAGTTGAGCTTTTGCCCACACACCCTCGTCACGTGGTTCAACAGAAATGACTTTGCCAACCACGTAATCCATGTTGTGATTGAATAAAAGCATTGGATTTTTAGCAAAACGCTTGGTGTTCACGCTAGCAGGATCTAGTCTTTCCTTCACAGAATCTGGGGCGTTGTAGTTCGCGTAGCCTTCTATATAGACCGCGTCTTGATCCGCAATGGCCTTGAACGTTCCTTGGGAACGGATTTTGTTTTTCATTCATTCTTCCTCTGCTTTTTGTGGAACCATTAATAAAACACATCTGCAATTAATCTTATTACCTGCGCTACCTCCAGTGCGTGGTCCGTACATTTTTTCGCCGCCAACATCGAATTCATCGTCAACATCAATCGTAACCCCGTCCATGTCAGCATGGGCATCACGCACATCATCATCGCCTGCTGTTAACCACATCTTTTTCAGTCCTGGTAAGACTTTCTTCGCCTCCTCGACGACCATATTTTGACCAATAGTGACTGCTGTTAGGGTTTCCGTGCGAGCAATTGTGTCAGCGCGGTACTCCAAAAGTTCAGCAAACTTTTTTTCAAGGTCGTTAGAAATTTTTCCCACGCTGTCGTTTCGCGCTATGCCATCCTCAATAACTTGCATGGCTCTTTCTGCTGACGTGTCGGCGATACTCTTGAAACTTTCGAGGCCGCGCAGCTCCAAACTTGTCCGCAAACCGTCTTCGTTTTTGGCCATGATAGCTTCGAGGGTATCCCTATCTTGTTTTTGGAACACCACACTCAGTTGGCTTTGTTGACCTTGCTTTGCGTTTTCTGCAAACGTCTTTTGATAGGCTTGCACGTACTGGTCTTGAGTGTCACCTATAGCCGTTTCGAGTTCTTTTTTCGTAGGCTTCTTAGCCTTGAAGGATTTGAATTTTTTGAGCACGGACTGAATCGCTTTTTGCTGCGCGTTCAATTGTTCAACTGCAAACTTTTTTTTAGAAGGGATTTGTTCGGCTTCGAGTTTGACAGGGATATCCTTCGCAGCTTTGACTTGCTCGTCAAAAGGAGAAAGTGCAGGAGCCTCTTCAGCTTTGATTTCAACTGGAGTTTTCAGTTTGACTTCCGGAAGCTCTTTGCCTGTTCCAATGGCCGATGGAATCTCAATAGCGGGGTCTAAAAAAAATGTGGTGCCAACGGGTCCCATGATTCTCTCGACCGCATCCAAAGGCAAACTGAAGGCCGCTTGTATCAAAGCAACAGCGCTTTCACGAGGCATCAGGCGCTGAGCAACTTGATTTATGACTGATATCAAACTGGTAATCTGGGCACCGTTCAAACTGATATCAGGGGTTGTTTGCACTTCAGCTTGTGGCGCTTCGATTTGGTCAGGATTGCCAGTTTCGAGAAGAGCTGGAGAAACAGGTTCAGCTTGCGGAACAAAACTTTCCATAGCGGAAATAGGAGGAGTTCCGGGTAAGCGATCTCCCAAAGGAAGTCCGGGTAAACCAAGATATTTGGTTCTCACTTCATTCAGGGTCATGACCGAAAGCGCTTTGGTTGCAAGGTCAATTTTTTGCGTTTCATCTTCTTGGAGAAAGTCCACTCCTGATACATCAAAACGGATGCAAAAGTCTTTACCGAGTTTGGTTTTGAGCGCGTGGGTAAGAGCGTCACACCACATGTTTCCAGTTGGTACCACACAATCGACCCAAAACTGACGCATCGCGTGGCGATGTTCTTCGGACCCAATGCTTCCGCTTTCTTGTAACGATAACACCTGCTTGGGTACGTGCAAGATGTTCATAATCGTTTCGCGGTTTTGATTCACAAGATCAATGAGCTGTTGGTCTGCAATCTTGGATTCAAAAGTTTTGATATCGACACCCTTTGGTAAGAGCATGGTGCGTCGCATGTTTTTGCGACCAGTATGGGCAAGTTCAAACGTTCTCAACATTCTTGTGATTTTGTCTGACTTGGCTTCGACATCCATCTGAAGCGCCATCTGAGGGCTAGCGCCTTTTAAATAGAAAGCATTTAAATAATCTTGCGAATAGCGGTTAAAGAGAACCGATCTGCGACCCGGAATAAACGGACTAAGACCCCAATACACACTGGCTGGGTTCGGGCGTTTGATGTGAATGATATCCTTTAGATCGAAAGGTTCAGCGCGCGTTGCAATGTAACCGTTTTCCTCAACACCACTTGGATAGAAATAAAGTTTTTCCGGAGCGCCTTTGGATCCAAATTTGTATTGAACAAGGTGAAAGGGAAGGTGCACGAGCATCCGAGCAATTTCAGCGTTGTAAATAAAGTTGTTTCCACCTAGCAGGTACTCGACAATTCCATGGTAAACGAAAGCGGTTTTGTCCTCGTAGGGGTTTGGGTTTTGCAACAAGGAATTCAACTCGTGATTTTTCGCTAGCCTGTACTCGATTTTTTCACCAACGGCTTGCTTCAAATAGACGCTTAGAGGCAAGTGCGAAAGCCGCATTGCAATGGCATCAATGAGAATAAACACCCAATCTTCGCTATAAAAAAGAGCTGCGAGCGTGAAGTTATCAATGATGGCTTTGTCTTCGGTCCGCCAGTTGCTATTCATTTGACCTTCAGAAAATTGTCCAGTCAGGTCAAAGTGATAGCTTTTAAGATTGGCTGGTTTTTTCAACTTTACCGATGCATTTGTTTTGGACTTGCTCACTTGCATTTTTTTGATCTCTTTTGATTGGAAGTTCTTCTGGCGCGATTATGAGAAGGGTTACATTTTTTTCTGACGTATTAAAAATTTTAATCTGATCCCCAATCCAAACCGCGCCCTTGCTTTTGACTTTAATATACAAGCCCATCGTTTTTTTTCCGATCACGCGTAGAAATCATCTTCAGCATCTTCAGAAAGAAGATTGCGGTACCACGCTTCCATACCCGAAGCGGGTTCATCTTTGAGTTGGTCTATAAATTTTATATCAAGATTGGTGTCGACAAGTTCGGTTGCGGCTGCGTACCCGAGCATACAGGCGGTAACAATATCATCATGCTCACCATCGATTGCCTGATACCTAGGCAAACCAGAGGAAGTCGTGGTCACATCATAAACATCGTGTTCATGAATGAGCGGTTTCCAATTTGGGAGAATCACACGACCCGTCTCGAGAGCGACCATCCAACCTTGAACCATGTTGGCTTTGCTAGAGTTCGTGAAAACCACAGGTTCGATCGTGTAAGGCACTTCAGCTAAGATGTCGTTAATCACATCGCCAATACCAGTCCTGTCATGTCTTATGGCATGTAGGGTTTTAAAACGTTTTCCGAAGGCAAGCATGGTTTTGACCGCTATGGGATAGCTCAGACCCTTGGCGCGAACAAAGCCGACCAACTTAAATTTTTGGCTGTTTCCACTAGCATCAAATGCAACTGCAACAAAGTAATCTTCGCGCTTTGCCCAGTCCACACCGATGACCACTTCCATTTCGGATGCGTGAGGATGGACCCATGTTTCAACACGGTCACCTTCAGTGTTGATGGGTTCACCTTCGACACATCCTCGAAATCCAGAAAACACAGATCCATCATCGAGAAATTCAGCTTCATAAAGTTGGCGAAATATCCTAGCTGGGAGAGTCTTTCTCGCGCGCTCTATGGCTTCAGATTGGACAAAGGGGCTATCGATGGTACGCGCCTGAGCGCAGAACATCTCAAGTGGCTTCCCAGTGCGGTGCGCCCAGTCCATGTGTTCCTCGCAGCTTTTGTAAAGCTGATAGAACCAATTTTTACCACGCGGGGTTCCAACCGCCCAGTTCCAACCGCCTGTTTGGGTCGTCGTACTGACTCCACTTGACCACGCTTTTTCTTTAAGTTTGCCTGCTTCATCATAGATGTTTCCATGCACCCGCTCACCTTCAATGGTGACTTCTGGGTCACTACCATGGATGCATTGAATCATGACTCCATTATGAGACCACTTCATCCATGCCCTAGCCTCACTTCTTTCAGGACGAAACCCCCTCCATGCGTGTGATGCCCTTTCAAAATCCCTGACGGTCATATTGGGTTGGTTGGGAAAATTCAAAGGAACAATTCTATCCAAGTATCGGTAAGTCAGTTTTGAAAGGGGATAGGTGGGCGCGATGACCCGGAAGATGGCGGCTTGTTCACGTGGTGCCGCGTAGGAGAAATGTAGAATTCGATTAGACCCCCCTATGGTTTTTCCCACTTTGGTCGCACAAGGAAGCGCGCCGATCTTGATCTTGGAAGTCGTCAACATTTTTTGCCAGTTGCAATAAGGCTTAGGAAGTCTGAATTGAACGCCTTGAATCGCTGGAGCTGGTAAGCGTTCACGCATGAAGCTTGGGAGCATATCGTGACTGATATCAGTCATCTTCGCCTACAACTTTTAAAAGGGGTCTAACGGATTGCGTGATACCGCCTGACTCGTCTATTTCACAAGAAAAGTCAAAAATTGTTTTGTCGATGCCAGTTTCATTTCGCTCGACCCAACCCCGCACCACGTCTTCGTCTAGGTACCTTTGAGAATGTTTAAGAAGCGTATCTGCAGCTCGCAATCTAATACTAGCCGCTATCCTATCTTCCTTCGTGAGGAGAATATCTTCCTTGACAGGATGGCCTTGAGCGTCGCGTGTTAGTCGATACCCAACGTTAATCTCTTGTAGGGTTTTGATAGCACCTGCAACTTGTTCGCGCAGGAGATTTCTGAGATTGATTCGGTGAGATGTGGAACCCTGTTTGACTTCATCTGCAACCGTTTCAACAAAGTTTGCAGCTTCTTCTATGCTTAAATTAAACTGACGAGCTAGCATGTGGACCGATGCCCCGCTTCGCGCAGCCATCAATATTTGATCTTGGTTTTTGATTTGTCTTAGCGCTTTTGCCATAAGTCACTCCGTATGTGAACAAAGTAAACTTATTTTTTTAATGCAGTCAAAAAATTGACGTGGTATCAACTGCACTTTTCAGACATCGAAATAAATCACATCCAAAGGAACATCATCAAACTTACCCGCAACTTTCCAAACTAAATCATTGAAAACTTTGTAGGCTGGTTCATCAATTCTTAACACAATACATCCACTCGAACCCGGCCAATTGGCATCTCTGTGGATCATGACCTCAGAACGCAGCCCCCCGCCCGGACCGACTTGCCTGATAGGATCTGGAAAAATTCTATAGGCCATACCCTCAATGCCTTTTAAGGCGCTGGGGTAGCGCCCTTTGACGTCGACGGTATAGTCACGTTTGCCTTTGATCGTGCGTGGGATAAGGCCTTTGCCTCGTACCCAAAAGTGATCCTCAGTTTGGTAACCCGCAAGGCCACTTGTCGCAGGCCAACTTCCAATCAGCTCCTTTCCATCGAGTAGGGAAAGTTTTCCTACCAGAAGCTCGTTACTTTCTTTCAGACCCATCGTGAAAACAAAATTGAGGTTCACTTAAAATCCTTTTTAAAAATCGTAGTGATTAGGAACATCGTCTTCCAAAGCTTTGGTTGGCACTGAATCAACAGCTCCACGAGGTTTTAAGGAGTGTTTTGTAATTTCGTTTCTGACGGTCGCCAACGCCAAGCGAAGGTTGTCATGGTCGTCTGCGTTACCAACAAAACGACGACAAGCTATCTCCAAAAGTTCCAAAGCGATTTTGAGTTCCATACTCGTTTTAACTCCAAAGTGTGTGAGGGATGTTCGCTAGCCATGGTATAAAAGTTTTGAAGTCCACTCAAATCACGGGGTCAATAATGAGAACGATCATGACCGCGTTTTGGCTTATGTGTTTGATTCCCAGTCCAGCTTTTGGATGGAAAAACAAAATTGACACTGAAAAAGATTTTGTTTGTCAGATACAAAACAAACCGACCGCCTACGTTTTCCAAAACGCCACGCCAACCCACGCAGTGCACCAAGGATTTTTGATGACCTTTCTTTCCAAGTTTGTTAGTCGCGAAGATAAAGTTTCACTACAAAAGACTGGCCTAGAACAAGGCCTCGATGACGGATTCAACATGAGTTGTTTTTGGAACCATGGAGGGTTTCAGTGTCGAACGACTGTCAGGGATGTGATGATTCTAAGACCAATACTTTTGTATATACCAAGGGAAAGTTTTCTCGAGAGCGAAACGTCTGAGCGGCCAAACTTCAAAGTGAAAGCGACAGGCCTATTCTGGTATCGGATGGACTATGGAAGCTGGAAGGCCAAGCCGCACGATGAACCAGTTGAGACCGAGTGTCACTTTCAACTCAAGGAAGCGCTAATACCCGCTTTCAGTGGTCGGTTAACTTAACGACAAGTCCAAGGGTCACAGCTCGAACTCATACTAGCCTTCACGCACCGACCCCCGGAACATGTGTTACCCGGAATAGCAAAGTTTAAAATTTCTGGAGTGGTTGGCATAAAGCGTACATCGTGAATCAAACTGTTTGCAAAGTTTACAAACCCATTCAGGACTAGACCATCTTCCGTATTGGTGAAGCTTTCTTTCCTTAGTCCATAAACGAGCATATCGAAAGCGCCCTGTTTGGCGGTCTCTGAATATGGCAAGGCTTCAACATAATCCTTGATGGAATAAAAATCAGGTTGGCCTTTGTAATCGATAATGGCTCGGTGATACTCACTCAAAACATCTTCAGAAAAATCATCTAGAGCTGGGTTGGCAAAAAGTTCCGAGCGGATTCCAGCATAGGTTTTCTTAGCGTGAATAGTTGGAAGTCTGTCGAGGTTGGTGATTTGACCGAGCAATCCGTGTTCGCTGTCTTCCAAAACTTTGTGAGGGATCGTACCACCACAAACAAAAGCCTGAGCGCTGAGTGAAACACAGGCTAATAAACCTAATAATTTTTTCATGATTTATACTTTCAGTTACAGGTGTTTCGGTGACAATAAGCGTTCAAAGCCAGTTGGCATTCCATCCTGTCATTCACTATTGATCTTCGACAAATCTTATAATTGTTATCTCCGTGACCGTGTCCACCCGAAATCGCGCTGATTTGAAACCAGGGTTTGTTTTCCATATCGGTGTCCTCACAAAACCCATCATCGAAATAAGCTTGTGTGGCGTGGCTTTTCCCACGTGCAAGCAAAACAAATGTGAAAAAGTTTTCTGTGGGATTCATGTTCAGCTTGGCGATTTCATCAGCAACAAAGGCAATATAAGCTTCGTTAACCTGAGCAGGCCTAGAATTTGTCACGTGAGAAAGTTGTTTGAAGGCGCTGCACACACGCACGTGGTGGGATCTGTTTGGCTGAACCATGTTCCTTAATGAACCTTCAACAAGCCTATCAAGGGCACGATTATAGGCACGTTTTAAAACCTTAAGTTCTTCTGGGTCTGATTCCTTGACGATGACTTCACCGTCCAAGCCAATGGCTTCTACTGGAGGGATTTGAACATGAGATGTTCTTACTAAAGCAAAAGCAGAAATAGAAACAAGTGAGGATACCCCCACTAGAAATGATTTGACCATGATTTGAACAACCTTCTCCGTTAAAAAAGGTGCCCGCAAGAGACCGATGAGTTTATATCCCAAATCAGATATTTGATGGAAAAACCATACATGATGACTTGAATGTAAACATCTCTCGCGAGCATATTGATCGCTATCACGTGATATAAACTTAACGCAACTAGAATATTTCAGACCTTTTTGTCAGCCTTACTCTTACTAAGTTTTCCTTCACATCTTGTAATGTTTTGCAAAGCAAATTTTGTAACGTCTATTTTTTGGCCAACTCTAACGCGCTCTTCCTCAAACTTGTCTATGGCTTGCGTCAGTTGGTTGGCTACGTTTTGCAGTTGCTTTTTGGTGAAAGTTTTGAAGTCGTCTTGCAGCAGGTAGTACCTGTAAACTGAGTTCATCGTGGCATCGTCAACTTCCGTTGTCCGCCCTAGCACTCCTTCACGGTGTAACCGACACATCAAGTTCGAAAGCGAATTGGCTTTGGGGGGTAAGCCCATCAGTTGCCCGACCTCGGCCACTGAAACAAGCTTATCCACGCCTCGAAATGTTTCTACAATGGCTCTTAGCTTCCATGGATCACGCATCGCCAGTCTCCTTCAGTAAATCATCAAGTTCAGCTTTGGCTTTGGGTTTTGACTTTGATTTATTGTCTATATCAAAAAATTCACTTGCGTCACATTCATCTTCGACGATGGACCGATACACTGCGCGCAGGTCGGCCACATGTTCAGCAGTAAAGTTTTCATATGTGGTGCCAACATATTTTTCTAACTGATCTTGTTTCACTCCAAGGATTGCAAACTGTTTTAGCATATTGCGAACAATTTCCGGGAGTGATTGTCCACTTTTGATTTTTGCTAGGACAGTTTCCCTTGCTATCTTGATTGCTTTTTGCACCAAATATCTTGGAATAACTTTTTTGAGCGCTTCTCTCTGCGCACGAGCTGCATGATTTCGAATCAGTCGCGATATTTCAAAAGGGTCTTTAATCTCTTTTTTGCCTTCTTTTTTCGTTATGATGAAGTGGTAAACCCTGAAAGGAATGAATTGAAAGTTATTGGTTTTGAGATCCCATGCAATCGCTTTGCAGTCTGTGAAAGTTCCTTGGTCATCTTTACCCCAGCGAATTTCTTCGTAACCTGACCTAATATTTCCATAATATCCTGCAATCATTTCCATGGTTCGAATACTAGCACCATAGTGGTCTTTACCACCGACGGGTAACTTATATTCCACGAGAGCTGCAAACTCAGGTAGCGAACACTCGTTTTCGATCATGCGCTCGGTGTACTGGATGTCGCGAGGGCACACTTGAGCAGAGACAAGCGCACCTTGAATTTCCGCTATCGCTCTTGCTTGCTCGACTTCTTGATAATTTTTTGGAGCTGGAAGTTGAGTTGGTTGGATTGTGGTTAACTTCATATTTTGATTCACGTCATCAGACCAGTTATTCATCGTTATTTTCCTCTGCTGTATAAGCCCACTTTGGTAAAGTTAAATTGAAAACACCTTGCAACACGTCTTTGATGGAAGCGTTTTCGCGTTCACATTCAGCATAATTGTGTAATGCTTTTTGTCTCATTTCTAAACCTTTTTTAATGAATTCATCATCACTAATAAAGACGGCTGACGAGTACGGAGGTTCGCGTTGAACAAGGATGAATACAAACTTTTTATAGACTGGAGCGCCTTCTATTGCGTTAGCGCCTTCCAAATAGTGGGCGGCTTGCAATGGCCAGTGCCAACTCACCGCACTTTTTTGCACCGACCTAAGACTGATATCATCTGTGGTTTTGATATCAATTAAGATAGGCCTGTTCAGCAATCTTCTATCGGGTTTAATTTTGCAGTCCACTCCAGTTTCACCGTCTTTCCAAAACCCACCAAGCTCATTGACCCCATCAAGTTCGAGTAGCTGCATGACTTGTTTATTTGATTTGACGGCTTCGATACAGTTTTTGAGATGGAAAGCTGGTCTTCCCACTCGAACCTTTTTGCCCTCGTGTGACTTTTCGAAATCCTTAAACTCCTTTTTGCGTCTATCCATCTCTTCCGGAACAATCACATACTCGGCTTGGAAGCGCTCGGGTTCCAGTAAAGCGCAGTGCAAGTCGGTTCCAAACTCAATGGAGTACCCGCCTTCTGATTTCAGCCAATCAGGCAACGCTTTTTCAGCATAATATTTGGCGGGGTTTTCCCATAAAAGTTTTAAAGACGATGACCCAAGTGCAGGATGTGTGTGGTAATGGTAGTGGGAAATAGGTCGCCAACTCATACTCCAACCTCCCACTTAAAAGGTTTGCCTGCATTTTTTGCTATGGAAATCACACTGACGTTTTCATAGACGTGTTCAATTTGTTTACTGTACACATCTAATACTGACCTAATCTTTTCCAAATTGCTTTTGATATCATCAATTTCGGTAAGCTCGTCAAGGTCATCAAAGCATTTTTCCACATCCATCAGATGGATACGCGTCACATCTTGAACGTGTCTCTTAAGTCCATCTGCTATTGCCCCTAGTACATCTTGATTCACCCAAAGAGAAAAATAATATCTCTTAATATTGTTCATGTGTATGACCGCCAATTATAGTAAACATGCCTATAAATTGTTTACTCAACTGGCTTCAAAAAGTCAACTAAAATTTTTACGGATACTATCGTTCAAACGTTCGCTTGGATTTTGTTTGATTTGGGATGTTTTAATTTGCGATATTTTGCTAGTGCCAATACATGATTTTTATTAGAACCTTTGTAACCAAACTCAGGATTCAAAGCGTAGGTCTTGAACCTGTGAATTTTTTCACCTTCAATGATCACTCCTTTATTCACAAGGTCTTTCATGATTTTGCTAACATTGACTGCATGAATTGAAACTTCTTCGGCAATATATTTTTGTCCAACCTGAACAAAATTTCCAAACTTCAATTCACTCAACAAAATTGAAAGAACGCGCCAATGGCCTATCTTGATATCCTTGTCTTTACCCAATATCTTTAAATTTGTTTGTCTCATTTTCACATAACCAATTTTTGTTTTGTAATCATAAAATGGATCAACGCAATCATTGACCGTTGCTTCCGTATTGAAAGCCTGTCCAGTATGCAACAATTCAACTCTAATCGGAATAACTTTTTTCATATTCAGAATACTTTCAATTAGTTACGCGATTCTCACTTAATGCCAGTTATAGTTATGCCTGCAGCTAAGATGGTTAGCAAGCCACATTAAGTCGAGGTGTACATAAGTTATTGTTAAAGCTAAGAATGTTAATTTGCCCTTTTTATATATATATTAAGGCGTCCAAACTTGAGGCAAACGTCTAACCCTTGCAACCCCCAACTTGTCCACTCACTTGCGTGAGTGTCCACCGACCCCCAAGGGGGTCTAGTTTGCTGTATGAAAACCAATTCAGTGTGAGTTGAGGCTAAGCTGTACGGCTTGTGCGTACTTGTCAGGGTAGCGTGAGGCTAGGTCGTCTGCGACAACTTCAATTAGGCGGCCTAGTGTCCATCCGTGGGATTCGTAGGCCAGTTGAACGGAAAGCAAAAACAGTCGAATGATTTTTTCATAATCGATTTCAGTTTCGCTTTGGCAAAGCTGTTGTAGCTCAGCTACGCAATTTTTGAGTTCGCGCGTGAGAAACGGAATCGATTCCGACTTCGGACCGAGGTACTGATTTGTCATTGCAATGAGATCGTCGAGAGAAAAGTCAAGTTCACCACCCATAATATCCTATTATGTTATAAGCGCGTTTCAGTAGTCTCGCGTGAACCAAAGCATCTATCCACTCCCAATATTCAGTCATGGTGAGAGTGTCGGCGGTGTCTTCAATGCCTAGGAAACGCTGGGTTAAAGTCCGCATCACTGCGTCAAGTGAACCCGGACTTGGTTCCCAATCTGACCACAATTCAGATGACCCCGGAACGCGTGGTTCGGTGTATTGTAGCAGGGTTAAGTTATTCCATGCATCGCCGTGAGAAAGCGAATCTATAGCTTGCCAAATCCTTTTCCTTTCAGCTTCGAGGGAAGCTTTCAAACTCGAGTTCCCTTCGGTTTCAGTCTGTGTTTGACAAGCTTGGACACAGAGGTTGGAAACTGGAACCTGACCATGAGTTGGCAAACAGGTGCACATCTGCAAAACAAGCGCGGCTAAGTTCATTTGTTCCCCCTAGTGACAAGTTTGATCAAGAGTTGAATCGGCGTCTTGGGATTGTATTGAACCTTGAGCGGTACCTTCCTTTGATGATCCTTTTTTGCAGCTTCACTTATCCATGTGTTGAACTTTTGGTACTCGGAAGGGGTTAGGTGCAAAACCAAACACCCTGCTGACCCATCCATGCCCACATCCCTGTGGAGCATGATTTCGCTCCTAACCTGATTTTTAGGGCCGACAACGGGGTCTGGCAAAAGGGGGTATGCCATACCCTCTATTCCCTTGGTTGCAAGCCTGTAGCGCCCGGAAACGTCTATTTCGTACCCATCCCTCCTTTGGGGTATTGGACCCCGCCCACGCTTCCATTGACACTTTTGACATTGGTAACCTGCCATGCCCGAGGTCGCGGGTATCACGCGCATGATTTGGCCATTGTCGCTATAAAAGATTAAGTGACCAGTTTGCAGTTGCGACGACTGCAAAAGCACCATCGTAAAGACAGCATACATATTTTGATTTTTGCCTCACTGGGATACCTCAGCTTAGGCATACGAAACTTTGAAAGTCAAGGGGGATAAAGGCTTTTTGATGTTGAACTAAGTATTTACCAATTCATGTTTGAATACGTGTTGACAGAGTTCAAAGTGACCAGCTTTCCCTGTTCCCTTTTTCAATTCAAAAAATAAAACCCACCTAAGCTAGACCGAAGGATTTGGGTTAGGCACTCACTGGCACCGACCGTCAGACCGAGGGATAGGTGCAACGGAGGTAGGTGCCGATCCGTCACAGGGGCACGGCTAGGATTCGGAGAGACGGAAGACGTCAGACGGAGGTAGGCCGAAGGCCGTTTGATTTGAACGCTATTTACGATCATTAAAGAAGGAGAAAAATTTTTTTCCAATGATAACAGGTTATAAGGGTATCAAACTGGCAAAAAACACGGACAGATTTGGAAGATATTTGGGTCGGCGTGGAACTTTTGTGGCATCGAACCTTCCTTACCAAGGAAACTTTTGACTTGCTTTTCTTCCGGTATTGGTATAGTTCACTTTCCTAGTCGGGTAAAGTATTGCTTCTCAAACTTTCCTCAAGATGGAATATTTTTGAAAGGAAACTGTCCCATGAGTACAGCAGAATTGATAGAAAATTATGACTATCGCCACAAATATGTTGACGATCCGTTTATTCATAGTGTGGCCAGAAGAATAAATCCAAGGAACAAACTTGGAAGAGTTAGTGTTGAACAAAAAGAAGTGATCAATGCCAAGACTGGTGAATACGAAACGATGAAGTTTGTAGAGGTCAAACAAGTTGACCCTGAGAGATTCGTGAAAGTTTATTATGAAGGCATAGTAAAACATGCTGAGTTGAGCAAAACAGCTCAAAAGGTCTTTAAATATATGTATCAGGTTATTCAGTCTAGTCCTAAAAAAAATCAGATTATATTGGCTTATGAAATAGCAAATCAAGAACCATACAATTTCGACTGGACAAAGAAGACTTTTAACAAGGGCATAGCTGAACTTTGTCAAAAAGCGTTCATAGCGCAAACCGTCTCATCCAATCTGTATTGGATTAATCCTAATTATATTTTCAACGGAAACAGAATTGAATTAGTGAAAGCATATCAACTTAAAAAGAATAAATAAAATGAATAAAGAACTTTCAGAACAAAAGTGCAAACATGAAATTGACTTTAACTATCCTGAAATTGTGAAATCACTTGAATCTGATATCAAACGATACTTAAGGAATGACCTTGGTTTTTATTATAGACCAGATTGGAAACCATCGCTCTATCAAGTGAGACGTATAGTTTGGTACTATGACAGCCATAAATATACAAACATGGTTGACCTTGTTTCAGTTTTATTAAATCCACCACCACGAACAGACAGAAGATTTCACAGAATACTGTGGCCAGCTTTTGAATATGGACTTTGGAAATATCACTTTTCAGATGAACTTCCACTTGGAACTTTGTTAGATGCTGATGATGAAATTGTTCCATATTTATTTGGTTGTCCAAAAATGCGTTATTTAATTGAAAAATACAAGCACATACCGCTAATTGCCAGATTGGAGCCAGTGTTTATAACATTAGCAGAAAGTGTGTTTTCTAATGAGACACTCATATTCAGTTGGTTAGTTAGGTCAATCGAATACAAACACGCGCATCAGATATTGCAGTCAGACGAAGATTTGAATTGAAATAGGTGATGAATAAATGAATAGCACAGACTTAGAAAAGTTGGCATGCGGTCCGAAAACACGTTTGACCACTGATGGTGTTCAACATTTTTATGACACTGGAATTTATAAATTTATAGTATTGGATGCAGAACATCATTTCAAAAACCCCGAATCGCCAACCGGATTTGAGGTTTTGCAAAACAACGGAACTCCAGATCTCTGGATTAGCCGAGGCTGTTACCTACTCAAGGGTACCGACGCTAACGCTTTGGCATGTGATTTTTTAAGCCAAGAACTCAGTTTGAAAGACGGACTTGAACGCGAAATAGAATTAGCTAGCAAAGCCTTTCACGATGTTGTTTATGAAGCGTCATTCGTTTTGCTGACTGTCATAAGGAACGTCAATGAAACCATAAAGAATAAAATTAATTTACACGCTCAATACTATCCAAAAACCCTAGAAGCGTTAGCCGAGTTTGACCAAATGAGATGGTCGGTTGTTACGACCTTGTTTGATGAATACAGGAAAAATACAAAACCAAACAACAAGTCATGAGATGATTATGGAAAACGAAATCAAAATTGATAATCCAAGATTAGACGCCGATGGTCTTCCGAAGAAGAGAATAAAACAAGATGATTTTTCCAGTCTAGTTGAAGTTTACTATGATGCGCTAGACCATCTTGAGAGTATGGAAGGGCACGTTAGAGGCCTCCAATACGAGTTGAAAAGAAGTCGTAAATTTATTGTTTTGATGACTGGCTTATTTATGTTGATTACATTTTTTAATTTATTCCTGCTAGCAAAAAGATTATGAAACATTGTTTGTACTGACTTGCTATTTATGTATCAGGTGATATATATCAACAAGGAAAGGTTAAGGAAGTACTAATGATAGGTCAAACTTTGGAAGAATATCTGCAAAATTTAAATTCAACTTTGAGTTCGGAAATTATAGATAAAACAAAATACATCGAACGTGTTTCCTATCGAGCTGCAGACGCACTTTTGGAAAAGGAGATACCACATGAAAAACAGCGTTTGTATTTCATCTTAAGTCATTTGATATACCAAAGGACCCTTTCCCAATATATACAAAACGTTCTAACGATGATTTTAAAAGAAGATATTTTTAAAGATTGTCAAGATGCAATTTTTAAATTCAGAGAAATGGCAAAAGTTGATATCAAATCCCAAGAGAGTTTGGATTTGGTTAGCGAACATCTGAAAAATTTACGAAACAAAAACGATCAATAAATAAAGAAGAAATGCAATGAATACCAAACCCAATGTGAGTTACAAGTTTTTAATTGACGATGTTAGGTTCGACAGAGTTTCAAAAATTGTTGACGTCAGCCATATGACTGGTTTGCAATCGTGTTTCAAACAGTCCTTTGTAGCCAGTATTGCAAAAGATTTAAAAAAAGTTGTTGAATGGAGATGGGGTAGTCCAGATGACCAGACCAAAAGTCTTCTGAATTTAATGAACTGTTCTGACGCATATCAGCTAGAAAAAATATATCATCAATTTCCAGAATTGACCCTTGCTTATTGTGTTTGGTGGACGGTCGAGGACAGAAATGAGTTGTTGCGATTTGTACATGAACAAGATTTGCTAGATGACATAGAGCAAAAGCTAGATGATTTGGCGCGAGTTGGGAAAGAAAATCAAGATACACCAATCGAAGATATCAAGTTAAGTGACGATACGGTTTCAAACTTCGCAGAAGTTGTCAAAGCGTTTGCAGCTTTTTCTAGCGCTCTTAATAAGAAAGGACAAGCAGAATGAGCAATGATAGCAACCAAAAGACAAAAGAAACAGTCAAAAAAGAATTGTTAGAAGCTATTAACGTGTTTAAATATTTTATCAAGAAAAATATTCCTGAAGAAGAACATACCATTATGCTTCGACACCATTTGAAGCAAGTTTACGACTTATGCGTTCGCAGCATAGATGAGGCTAAGTTTTTTCCAAAACCGCACATTTTGGCACAGACTCATGAAGAATATTTAGCGTCAATAAATATGACAGAAGATGAATATAAAAAATTTTCAGATGAACGAGAGGCTCGTTGTGCTTTTTTGAGTAGACAGAATGAAAAGATTGAGGATTTTACATCAGAATCGAAAGTAACCAAAAATGATAACTGATGATTCACTAATGGAAGCTTTTAAACACAGCTTTTTATAGCGCTCCTAATAAAACATCTGAATCAAAAAGGACTGATGATGAACGAGCAATTAAAATTACTCTCTGAAGAGCTGTTAGAATTTGCGGATAACGCCAAAAAGTCAATGCATGATTTTATTGAAAGTGTTGATACTGCTGCTAACAATATATCAGATATTTTTTATGTCAAAAATAAAAGTCAATTCGAACCACATGAACTTGAAGGTTTTAAAAACCTGAACCGTGGTATGGCTAAGCTCTGTTTTTATAAAGAAGTTTTAAGTTCACTTGCGAAAGACTTTGAGGATTATTTAAATCTAACTGGGTTTACAGAAGTGAGAAACAAGTATCAGACAGTAGCCAAATCATTATTAGAAGACAGAAAAAATCAATCGGAAAAAAACCAAGGAATGAATTGATTGATACTAAGACAAAACGAAAAATATTCATTCCGATTGTTGATTAACATCAGAAGGAAATAAAGTTATGAGAACGGATGAGAACAATAATCCATGCCCAGAAACACTTGGTGAATATTATGATTTTTGTGAAGCATTTTTTGGAGCAAGCAACAAATCATGTTTATTCTTATTGGAAAAAATAAAAGAATCTCCAATCGGAAGAGATGAAAAAGTCTTAGCAAGTGACTCTCAAGTAAGAGAAGTTTTGTTTCACTTAGCCGTCAAAAGTTAATTCAAAAAACTATGAGAACCATTACCAAGGCAACTTTGCAAACATTGTGCGCGTATGGTTTTGTTCAACTTTCCAAACGAGTTTTTGATCGTGCAGGTTGGAGTATCGAAACCTACAACACTTTTATGCTCATAGTGGTTGGCCTGTTACTTATACCTTTAATCTTGAGAAGTGTCAGAATGAGCAAACTGAAATGAAAAATGAAAGTATAAGCTCCTTATCAAATGAAGATAAAATAAAGGTGTTAGAACAAATCGTGAAAAAACTCAAAACAGCTTTGAGATGTACAAAAGAAGCTGACAATTTATTGAACAATGAATTGAGCGGACATTATTCTGATGCTTTTGCAGCGAAGCGCGAAATAGAGGATCTAGTTGATACGTATTCAAGAGAAGTGCACTTAATGAAACGAGGCATCATATAAACAAAGGTTTTATGAAAAAAGTTTTCCAGTCCATCTTATCAGGTTTTGTTGTAACCACTGTTTTATCTTTGATTATAATGGCCGCTGGAATCGTCTTGGCTGGGTTTTGTCAGGCCATGATGTTTGTCACCAGATGGATAGTTAGCCTAACAGGGTTACCAGAAGATAAGGTTGCCATGGGCGTAGTTTGGTTCAGTTGCGTTTTTGTCGTCACCACATTGATAATTCTAGCATCAAAAAATACTGAACCCCGCTAGCTTGACCGTATCGTTTCAGCTAGTATGATGCAAAAAAAATTGGCGGTCGCATGGAAAAACTCAGTTGGATAGAACATCTTTTCTTGATGATGGTCGTTTTGTTTCTGTTTTCAGCTAGTGCGGCACAGGTGGTTTACACCTTCATATGGCTCTATAACTTAGTATTTGGTTAATCATTTTAACAAGATAGACGAAGTGACTTAAGTTTGAACTCCCTTGCCCGATAGAAATATCAAAAGGCAAGGAAATACGTGTCGTGAAACAGTCAGGTTTTGCTCTCATTCAAACGATGATGGCTTCAATTATTATTGCTCTCGTGATGGCCGGAGCAATCGCCTATCAAACGCAGGTCACGAAGACACTCACCGCCAAAAAATACATGGCTGCCATAGACAAAGTTGAAACCAATCTCCGTATCAAGATTGGTGACTTCAATAGTCTTTATGTGTCGGCTGCCAATGAACCCACTAGCGCGTTAGCCAAATGTGTCTTGATTGACGTCCTCTCTGGTCTCAAGACCAGAGATTCCCTTGGGCTAATGCCCTCAGCGATTCACGCCCGAATCGGAGACCTGAGTCTCTTATTTCAAGGTTCCTTAGTCACCTTACGGAAGGAACTTCAAAAAGCTATACCGCTGGAGGCTATTGCTCAATCTCAACGGTTTGTGGAAATTGCCTCGAGGAACTTAAAATGTCAATGCAGAAAAGTCGTCCTTAAAGGACGAGGTTTTAAACCCAGATAATTGATAACGACAACGGCTACCGCAACTGCTCGAATTCTATGGCATCAAGTGTCACATTCACCCAAAGTGATTTTAAAGACCTTCTCGCGCAGAATTCAGGTTCGGTAAGTGATGCGTTCAATGACTTCGCAAACACGTCTCCAGTGGTCTCAAAACGGTTTTGGAAGTTCGGACTTTCAGGTTTCACCAAAACAAGCCAAGCCACCTACTTCAACTTGAACGGCCAGCTTTGCCAGACCGGACCCAGCCTCGATTGTCCTTTAGAAGCTGAGACTTACTTTAGACCCATCTGTGAACCCTATGACCAGTCGTGCCAAAGGGCAAAGGAAATTCGGCTTTGGTACAAGATAAAAGCCTCTAACAATACTCAACTTTATGCCAACACAGGGTTGCAATCTCTGATAAGAACAGGCGCTTTCACCGTGTCCTCGGGTAAAGCTGAAAACACCATGCGTCTCAGATTTCGCCAAGATCCCAACACGTTCACGCAACAATGCATCGCCGTTTACCTCAACAGGGAAACGCTTTTATTTGGAAGTTGCGGAGGCATCTATAACGGAACTCCCATTGCCAACGCTTTTGGAAAAAATTCGCCAACCCCCCACTATACGCTTTTTAAAGGCCGAGCGGGAATTCCCATCCCCTTGAGGGGATAAGGGATGAAAGCGAGCTAAAGTTTTGTTGACAAAGCAAAAAGCGACAGCTATTTTGCGGTTGTCACAGTGCCTGACGTATCTACGAGCTGCACCCTAGGTCAAAGCTTGGAGTGAAAAACCAAGTTTTGTTTTGCAAAAAAGCTTCCCGTAGTAGTTGCCCAGATGCGGGCCAAAGTTGTCTCTGGTTGAGAAGGAGAACAGGCACTGGAAGTTCCAGCGCGCGCAAGCGCATGCTGACGATCCTTCTCGGTAACCTTGGAAGCTAGTTCCCTTCAGGGAGTTAGAGCATCACTGAAACCCCTAGCTATGCGGCCATAGGCGAAGCAACTTTCATTAATGGTGCTGAAACCGTTACCAGTGGGCCAAGCTTGGCTTCAAGACCCTTCACTCAGGTACCCCTACCCGCTAACGCTGGATGCACCTTTTCCGTGCTCGGCCTGACGTGGGTACCCGAGCGAAAACCTTCAGGCGTCTCGAGATGTGACAGGGCGGGTAAAGACTATAACCCAGCGGGAAACCCTGTAAGTGACCGTCAATGTGGACTTTATGTGACCTATTATAAAGACGTGAACAACGCGAACAAAACAGGTAACCCCGCCCAGCTTATCCACAATGCAGGTACGGCTTGGGAAGGACTATCGTTTGACTGGGTTTCATTTAAGCCTTTGGTTTTGCTTCAGGAAATCAAACGTGACCCAGCAACCTTAAAACGTATTAGCGGACCGACCACTTACGACAGTCAAGTGAGACCGCCTGCATCTGCAAACTCTGTGCTTACTGATTCGACAGGTTACAAAGGCAACGGTTTTTGGCCTTCCTTCCAAGCTAACTCTGACAACAACCCATCGGAATACTACTTTAAAATTGAGGATAGGGGAGATTGGGGGTCCGGACAAGATCTGTTCAAAGTTGACTTTGGCTTAGAAATTCAAGTCCCTCCACATGTGTCGCCACGTTGGCTGGGAAGAGGCTGCAACTTTGTAAACCTTAGAATTGTTAAAGTGAAAATTTTTTAATTTAAGTTTTTCAAAAACAAGTCGATATATGAAACATGAGCCAGTGATTTCAGCTCATGAAGGCAAGCCGCAATGAAACGCACAACCGCAGAAAAACTTGTGAAGTACACCATCGAGCAGATGGGATACTCCTTAAGAAATGAACATGTTCAGGATGTTTTTGAAAACGCTGTAGAAGCTGCAGAAATTCTAACACGCAAGGAAGTCGTCAGACTTATAGAAGAAAGTCTTGAAGTTATACCTTCCCATCTTTTGCAAGGTGACGTGTTATGAAACACCGAACCCGCGAACAAATTCTCGAAATGATGTTAGAAGATACTGTTTCCACTCTGCGTTTTTTGCAAGAGCTTTATGAGATTGCAGCCGAGCTAGCCGAAGGAAAACGCTACCTCGTTTCATATACTGGGCACCTTTTTATGCTGGTAGATGACAAACACATCTACAAGTTGAAGGAAGCTTCGGCTTTTGATTTCATTGAAGCTCAGATTGGTGGGTTCAACAAAGTTGCAATGACTTATGACCGCTTGCGTGAAGTGACTGGCAAAACAGATGATTATGAGTTTAAAGTCGTGATGTTTGCTCAACACCGTATCATTACAATTGATTAAGGCTTGCTAGTTCCAACAATAAAGCAGAGTTGCAGCAGGGAAAAAAGTCCACTTGTCCATGCGCTCTAGGTCGCGCCTATAGTGGACATGGGCAAAGCTTTTTTTCATCTTTTGGCCTATGCGCACTAGCCTCTGAGCTGATGGGTCTACATCAAAAGAATATTCAACTACCATCTTTTTAAGCCGCAAGTTTTCAGGCCACGCTTCGAGAATTTCAATTTCGCTACCCTCGATATCCATCTTGCAACAATCTCCGTTTTTTAAGATGGAAAACACGTTCACCGTGGGCACCTTGATTTCAGTACAACCCCGAACCTTGCGGACAACCGAGTTTCTCCACGATTGTCCTTTTGGCCATAGGTTTAAAGTCACCATACCGTTTGGCCTATGAGTGACCGCTGATTGTATGACAGGTGCATCAAAGCCATTGGCCTTTAAATTCAAAACCGCCTGCATACAATTCTCGGGGTCGGGTTCATAACACACCACGCTGGAAACCCCCTTGCTCAGGGCATAACAAGCAAACGCGCCCACGTTAGCGCCAAGGTCGAACCAACGTTCACCAGCTTCAACTTGAAATTCTCTGCGTTCATAACAGCGCTTTTCGATGACTTCTCGAAACGCTTTTTCATCGCTTGTGTTTTCGCGAACGCAAAACCGTATACCGTTTGACTGGAGAAGTTTCATTGGTCTAACCCACCGTGAACGCGCTTACCACGTTCCATCTCCTCAGCCATGCTTCCACAGAGTGTCATTTTTTCTCGAATATAGTAAACAAGGCTTAGCCGCTCGTAGGATTTCCCTTCAATTAAATTTTTGATTTCACTCGTGCCATGTGGTTCCTGAGGCATAAAGAACATCACGTCAGTGTTCCCACAATCAAACGCCACGCGGTAACGAGGAAATATCAAAAAGCCGCCATCATAAACACCGTGTTTGAGCACATTGAAACATGAAAAACTATCTCTTAAATTCAGACCGTCTTTATGAACAGAGGTTTGATAATTTTTATTCACTGTCACTGTTGAAAAAACTGTGTCCTTGATAAGGAAATCTGGGTGAACGTTTTCAGCAACTTTCTTTTGCAGTGCATATTTTTCAGGACAGTAGATAGAAAAGAGATGACTGATTTGCTTAAAGAGCGGTAAGGCTTTTTCCCACTCCTTTGGATGCTGGGCGTTCCACGCGCACGACCGACAATAATTCTTGCGCGCATACCTGTCATAGTAACCAATGATGGCACTCATCACAGGCTTACTCACATTGGTTCTAGAATACGTTCCGTCAGGGCGTTTGCGGAGAAAACCCCCGCCCGCTGCAGTGCCTCGATTTGTCGTGACAGTCGCCGCGCCACGCAGAGAATGAAATGCAGCCTGCGCGAAATCAACACTCAATGCATTAGGTACCCAAACGGCTTTGGGTTCCTTTGTCAGTCCATCGACAAGTTGAAACGGTTCCGGATGGGTCCGAGAGTTAACGAGAATGTCATATGACCTATGGTCAATATACTTACCCATCATGGGTCGAAGTTGGTCATCGGTCAGAGAGGGTTTCAAAACAAGTTGAATCACCGACACTCTCCCACGACTTTGGCAAACACCACGTCAGTCACGTTAGTTAACCCAAGCTCTTTTGCGGCTTCATCACAGGCGTGTTTGAACCGCTCGTATTCGGGCATCGTGTAAAGAAGCTGAACCTGTTTGAAGGCACTCGTTTCAGGCCTAGTCGGATTAGGTTCATCTTCGGTTTCTTCCGGACCCTTGTCTTGTTCCTTTGATTCACGTCCATGGTCATCACGTTCTTCGTGAGCGTCACCAACAAATTCAGTGGGAACTTGTGCTAGCACCTGCTGGAACAAAGCTTCCTCAAAACCAATAATGGGAATTTCAAAATCGGCTTGCATCAGTTCTTGCACTTCAGTTTGCAGCATAGACCAATCCCACGTTGCTTTTTCTGCAATCCTATTGTCAGCAATGACGTAGGCTTTCCACTGCGTTTCGGTCATCGATCCCTTGAGACAGGGAACGCGTTTCATTCCGAGCTTCCGAGCTGCAAGTAAACGACCATGCCCCGCTTTGACGTTATAATCATCGTCGATGATGATTGGGTTAACAAAACCAAACTCTTTTATTGAAGCTGCAATTTCTGCAATCTGAGTATCGGAATGAGTTCTCGAGTTCCGGGCATAGGGAATAAGTTTGTCCACATCGACCGTTAGTGCCACTAGGCCAAACTCTTGTTCAAACTCTGTTTGAGATTTTTTCATGTGACCGCCTCATGAAGTTTCAATTGATATCTTAAAAAGCTTGCAGGTGATTTCATCCTATGCTAGCTAGTGAATCTCTGTTGAGGGCTCTAGTTCTCTCACAGTGGTGTTCACGGTGGTATCTATAAGTTGGATTTTCTCTCCTTGGTTTGTTCTTAAGGTACGAAACAAAGTCCTTCCTAGTCTTCGCATGTGTGACTTCATGACCGCCAAGTCCTTGTTGTCCGCCGAGCAAAGGTGCCACCATCCACCACAATCCTTCACAAGGTTCCATGCGAAAGGCGAAAGCTCATGTTTGGCCAAGAGCTCACCGTAAGTTCCATGCCTAGCTATGGCTTTAAAGATGTCAGCGATCGCGGTCTGTACCGCGTCTTCGGCCATCTCCTCCAACGCTTTGGCCGATGGCTTTTCTGTCGCGCATACATAGTCTTCTATTTCCGCTATCGAAGGCAGTTCGCGATGCTTATAGCACTCTGCAAAGTAGTCGCCCAAACTTTCAATTTGTTCATCATTCAAACGAAAAAAAACCTCGGAATAAAAATCAATCTCCAGAGGTTCAAGAGTACGACCGACGTTTTTGGCAAGCAGGTTAAGCCTCAACAATAAATCTTCATATGTCATGTGACCGCCCAGTCATGAATGTGGTGTGTTTCAGTTGAGACGATGCTACCGCTTTTGTTTCAACAATGCACGTGAGCGCTCGAATTTTTCTTTATTGCGGGCTAGGGCATCTTGAATCACTTGGTTGTTGTGGCCATCACGGTCTTCGATTGCAGCCGTCGACGCGGTCATCTTGAGACCAGTGACCATCTGCGCATAAAGACTTTCACAATACTTCACGGCCATGCTGAGAGGATGTAGGAACTCGACATAATCTTTTTTTGGAACCGACAAATAGAAAGCCGCCACGTCAATGGCTTGTTGTTTTCCAAGGCGCTCACAGAGTTGTTTACAGTGCGTAAGTTGTTTGGCATTCTGTGGGGGTCGGCATCCGTACTTCTTTTCGTAGGCATCGCAGTAAGACCAGAAAACAAGCATGGTCGCCGATGCCCCCTCAGGATTCTTTTGAGGTACCTGTGAGCTCGTTTGAACTCTCTCAGGTGTCATGACTTCCAAAGCGGTTTTATTTTTCTCCAGAGGCTTGTAAACATCATTAGAGGGCATTCCTTGAGTTGGCGTTGGTTGGACCACCTTCCCACTCAATGACACTGTATTCGGTTTTCCGTTTTTTGGATTTGGATTTCTGTCTTCCTTACCAAAACAAAAAAGTGATTTTGAAACTTCTTGGGAACACGTGGCGCTCGAAGAGCCCGCGTCTTCGGATCTTTCTTTAACCCTATTTGATATATCCTTACTTAAAACCTCTATATACTGGGAACCCCCCCCGTCTTGGATCATATTGATCCATGAGCTTGGATCATTTTGACCCAAAGTTTGGATCATTTCATGGTTTTCATGCTCTACTGTTTCTTGTATTTGGTTAGCTATTTGTTCTTTTTGTTTCCAAAGGTCTAAGTCCACTGCATACCAGCTTGGATCGCCACGCCTTGTTTTTGTCCTAAGCAGGCCTGCCTTTTTCAATAACTCCATGCTTCTGCGAACCGTGGGTTCTGAACACCAGAAAAAAGTTTGTTTGAACTGAGAACGTTTTTGAACAAAACCATATAGGCCATCTCTCGGGTTCAGTTTTTTCTCGATACAATAAACGGTCCATCGATGCAGCACACAGAGCACGGCTGCACCCTCTAAACCAAACTGTTCGATTGCCCATGACTTCAAAAGCAGGTTTTTGTATTTCATGAGTTGCCTTTACGAAATGTTTGGTTCATGATGCTCGCTATCCGTTAAAAAGACTTGCGCGACAGAGGGTAACTTTTGCTCGCGCATTTTTCCTTCCGATGCGTTGCCTGCTTGTTTGCTCAAGTCTCACCTTTGACACATCACTATCGCTCGGAAGTTCACGCAGCTTCCAGCGTCTTTTGTTGAAGTGCATAATAAACGTTCGTTTCATGAGATACAACAACAAGATGTGCGCTCAAAAATGAATAGTTCAATTCAGTTGAGTTGACAAAAAGATTTCACGTCAGTAGTTTTTTTTATCAAACACTGACTTGGCGGTCCTTTTAATATGACAACTCACTTCATGGTTGGGATAGACCCCGGTACGCAGGGTGCCATGGTGTCCATACTTTTGAACACGCAAAAAAAACTTGCTGGAATTTGGCTAGCAAAACTTCCGTATTCAGAAAAAGAACTCAATATCAAAGAATTTCTAGAAGCTTTTCATTTTGTCTGTCCTCACAAAGTGAACCCCCCTCTCGCAGATTTATTCAACTGGCAAGACCATTGGATTGCTATCGAACAAATTTCCACTTTCGGAAAAACCACTACTCAAAATTATGTGAACATGGGAATGAACGTAGGCAAGATGCTAGGTTGCCTATACGAATATCGAACCGTGACCAAAAGCGTCAGACCACTCGATTGGCAAAAACATGTCATGCCACGCAAAGGCACAAATCAAAACAAGGAAAAAACTTGGCAAAGTATTGAAAACTTTTTCTATAGCCATCCAGCGATTAAAAATGATGGCCTAGCCGATGCTGCACTGATTGCTCTCAGTCAGCTCATTGAACTCACCCCTGAAATCAAAAATGAGTTTCATCAATACAGGAGAATATTTCACGTTGCTCCTGAATCCGTCATTAGAAAAATCAGAAAATCGAGGGCACGGAAATGATTTCCATGGGTATTCAAGACCAAGGTCTTTATGCAGGTCACCCCACGCTTTTTGTTGAACTAGCCAAGTGGCAAGGGTCTCAAGAGCCCTACGGAACACTTGCTGAAAACCTCGTGTCCAAAATCAAAATGATGTCACTTAAAAGCTATGGAAGACCTTACAAACACGTGGTTTTGAGAAACATTCATTCCATTAAAGACCATGACTACATTACAAGTTTGACCTACCAGCTTGCGGACAAAAACAATTTCATCGTGACAGTCGAACAATCTGCAGAACAAAGTTTCCCTCTCGTTTCAAGATGCCTCGTGAGTTTGTATCTTAAACATGTCGAAACTCGTGACCCTTTCATGGTTCAAGATGTCATTAGCGCCTATCATAAAAAACATCTCATAGCCTTAAGATGCCAAGTGGAAAGCGCCAGTGAACTTCCGGATTGGGATCGTTTTTTGCAATGGCTTCGTATCAGTCACCTTTGCCCGATTTACATGATTCCAAAAGCTCAAAGGAACTATGCCCAGCTTGCAAAAAGCGTAAAGAATCATTGTCTCAAAATGAACTACTTGTTTTGTGATAAGCTCGATCAAAGGATTGGGACTATACAAAATGAATAAAGACGGTGAACCTTTGACTTGGGTCAGATACTTTCCTATTCCCACTCAGCTTTCTCAATGCTTTTGGGTCCGATACATTGGTACCGCAAAAGACCAAGATCACATTGTCGTCATTCCAAGCGGTATCTATGTGGCCACTGGTCAAGTTGACTTGAGCATGAGACAGGTCAAAACTCTAGACTGGGTACCCACTTACAAAACTCCACAGTGGTTACAAACAGTGATAGAAACTAACCTCGAAAAAGTCATGAAGTCTCATTATTGGGATGCCAAAAAAAGGAAGGATGTTTCCAGTGGATATTGACAAATACAGTCTCGAAGTTTTGCAATATAGAAATCCCAGTGTCATCGATGATGATGTTGTTACTAATGCTGCACTAGGCTTAGTCGGAGAATCTGCTGAGCTGCAAAAAGAAGTGACAAAAGCTATGCAGCAGTGGTTAAAATTATTCGAAGGATCTTTGAACCTGACAGATGCAAGTTCAAACGTTTCTGAGATGATTAAAAAAATAAAGTTCCAAGACCAAAACATTCCACTTGAAAAAATCATACGTGAGCTAGGCGATGTTGCGTATTATTTTGTGGATTGTTGCGTGGCCATTGGCGTGAGACCAAGCGATGTTTTGAGTGTCAATTTATGCAAGCTGGAAAACCGTTATCCCAACGGAAAGTTTGATGCAAAAGCTAGTCAAAATAGGTGTGAAGTCCGTGAGTGATGTTTTCAAGAATCAACTTTCAAAAACCAAACAACTCCTGCATGACTACCGAGGCAGTCAAGACATCAAAGATGATATTGACTTTCTAGACCAAGTTTTATGCGATTGGAAAGTTGCACTTAATATCGATGGGTATTGGGTCGATACGTTTACCTCTCAGCGTATCCACAATAATCATTTAAAGACCATGATTAGACGCGTGTATCTTGAAAACCAAAGGCCATTGAAAGGTCGCGCGCTGAATATCTTTATTGATGGGTACCTAGATTCCAAACATAAAGCTTCCATGTATTTCTATGAACAAGACCCGAACAATGAAATATTTGTTGAAATCCCAGAGGTCAAAGACACGTATTTATGAACTGACTTTTTCTAGTCTTTCCTTTTCCATTTCTTCTTCCAAAAGAATGATGGAAGTGTTCATGCTCCTGACTTCATCAGAAAGCTCCTGCAATTTTTTTGAAAGCATTTCAAGTTTGTCAGCGGTTGTTATGAGTTCACGACCATGACAATACTTGGACATTTCCCAAAGATATCGTGTGGTGCGCGAAAGCTTATCTTGAACCGTGGCTATAAAAGCGGCTTTGACTGGATGCATGAATTTGGTGACCCCCAAAACGTGCTAACCAGTATAAGCAAAAAAAAGGTTAATCTGTCTGCTGAGAACCAGTTGATACCTAGAACTGGTTTTATTTGGGTCAATGATTTGGTTTTAGATTTTCGATTTTATAGAGTAGTATAGCCCACTTGAAACGACTAGATGACAAGGAGCTATATGGGTAGGCATGATAGTTTGACAAAAGAATTTTTGCAAGATTTGTTTGATTATGACCAAAAGACTGGAAAGCTGTATTGGAAAAAACGTTTATCTCAGCGGGCAAAAATTGGATCACAGGCCGGATACATGCGGCTTGGATATGTGTGCATTGGTATAGAAAACACTCATTATTCAGCTCATCGGATTGTTTGGATTATGCATTATGGTTACAACCCCAAACTTGATATTGATCATATTAATGGAGACAGATCAGATAATCGTTTAGAAAATTTAAGAGAAATTTCTAGAAGGAAGAACACTCAAAACAAAAAGTGTCACCGCGAAGGAAAAGTTGTTGGAGTTTGTTATAGGCCGAATAACAAACACAATAAATATCAAGCGCAGATTCAGATGGATGGCAGGCGGATTTATTTGGGATGTTACCCGACAGAAAAGTTAGCCTCTCAAGCTTATTGGTTGGCTGTTCAAAAAATTGGCCGAACTGACGAAACATAATATATCTTATCACAACTGAAAGTGTTATGGTTCGCTATAGCCTTTTTTGAGCTTTAAAAACTTATAGTTCGTCTGAGTTTTTTCTAGTATGCCTTTACTCACTTTCAAAATTGGTCACAATATAAGTGACCGTATCATCATAATGGCTGCGTTTCGCTTCGCTCACATGAAGTCCGAGCCGTTTGAAAAGCTGTAAGAAACGAGAGCACTCTGGGATTTCGCTTTCTCGACAAACAATATTCAAACACCGTTTTGGGAAGTGAACTATCAATGTTTGTACAAGCTCGTCGCACTTTTGCAGATTGTAAATCCAAGATTTGACTTCCTTGACAGAAAAATAAGACTCAGGGATTGTGATCGTCACCTTTTTTTCTAGGTTTTGTTCACTCATGACTTTCTTTCACTTCCCAATCTTTAATTGAAGTTTTAATGTTGCCTCTTTTGACACATTTCTTACACCTAAAGTCATATTTAGAATCCTCTCATTTGCCATAAAAACCCTTATAGCTGTAAACTGTGCAAAACCCAATTTAGGATTGCACATGATAAACCTCATCGCAGGCGATAACCTTGCCGTGCTCAAAACGTTGCCAGACAATTCTATTGATGCAGTGGTCACAGATCCCCCATACTCTCTGAAATTTATGAATAAGCACTGGGATACTGAGGTGCCGAGTGTAGAATTTTGGAAGGAAGTGTATAGGGTTCTTAAGCCTGGAGCTCACGTTCTAAGCTTTGGAGGCACACGCACCTATCACCGTATGGTTGTCAATATTGAGGATGCAGGTTTTGAAATCAGAGATCAGCTAGCTTGGATATATGGAAGCGGGTTTCCGAAATCTCATAACATTAGCAAAGGGATAGATAAGAAGTTTGGAGCTGAGACAGAAATTATTTATCAAAAAGAAAAAATGAATATTAAAGGTAGTGGTGAAAATTCACGCCTTATGAACTCTGCTGGAAAAGTAGAGACGCTTTTGTATTCTTACACGGCTCCTAATACAGACCTAGCAAAAGAGTGGGATGGATGGGGTACAGCTCTTAAGCCCGCTCAAGAATGCATATGCCTGGCTAGAAAGCCTCTGAGCGAAAAAACCGTGGTTGATAATGTGCTCAAATGGGGGACAGGTGCGCTTAATATTGATGCGTGTCGGATTCCATTTCAATCCAAAAAAGATTTTGAAAATCAAAATAGACCGAACTCTATCGGTAAAAAATTTGAAAATAAACAACATGATGAAGCGTTTTTAAAAGATTTTAATTCAAACATGCTTTGCATGAAGCAAAACAACCCCGAAGGACGCTGGCCCTCTAACATACTATTAGATGAGCAAGCTGCAGAGATCCTAGATGAGCAGAGTGGGCAATCAACTTCAGTAAAAACCAGAAACTCAGATAACCGTGTAGCCGAAAAATCTGGAACAAGTTTGCAGCTTGGTAAAGCTGGTACTCATGATCCTCAAAACTCCTATTGTGATAGCGGTGGAGCTTCACGCTTTTTCTACTGTTCCAAAGCGTCTCAGAGTGAGAGAAATAGAGGCTTAGAAGACCAACGTAACGTCCATCCCACAGTTAAGCCTATTAAACTTTTAAAGTACCTTATCACACTCGTAACCCCTCCAGGAGGCACTGTTCTTGACCCCTTTCTGGGTTCGGGTAGCACTGCTGTAGCGTGTAAAGAGCTCGGTGTGAGCTGTATTGGAATAGAAATAGAACAAGAATATCTCAATATTGCCAAAGCTAGAGTTGGTTGAGCTCAAGTTTTTAAACGCTTGATCAATAAGTTTATTTTTCATCTTATGTTTGCCAGCTTCAAATCATTTCTAGCCTTGGCGCCTGACTATGGAGAAGAGTACCGCACTCAGATGGCGAAATATGATGAGCAGATGGTCATGCTAGATGGAATAGAAAAAGCTTTGAAGGCCAAACAAGATCACCTAATCCGTCACTTAGAAAGATGTCATGATGCCTATGACCAAGCTATGCTCGATATTGCCAAGATGGATGTTCAGGAATTTTTGCGTGACGATATTCCTGACAAAATTGTCGAACTTCATGTGTGTATTCAAAAGATGAAGGGTTTTATTGAAGATGGGCATAACCGACTGGAAGAAGTCAGTAACGCAAGGTCTGCAAACATCCGCGAGCAACAAGCGCTCAATGCCAAACGGTTTGCCCTTCTAGACGACTACCGCAAAAAGACTGACCTCAAAGCCGCCTGATTTTTGCTCAAGATTTGAGCATATCTAACCTGACGCGTTTTTGTAGCCCACCAGTGAACTTTTTCAAGCCTCAATACGTAAGACATCTCACACAACAAAAACTGGTTGCCACGCCTTTTTATTGAAGTCTTTTTTTTCTCAGTTTCAAAATCAGTAGAGGTTTGGAATGAACGGTGTTAAGGGCGGACACTCTTTTGGCGCTGGTGTTTCGGGTTGGCTTTCACAAGCTGTCAAGATTATGCCAAACACGATTGCAAGCATGAGTAGCTGGAAAAGTTCACGCACCATAACGGAATACCCCCTTTGAGAAAAATCAAACAATTTTTTTCATGAGAGGATTGTAAGCTTCCGCGACAGACCTTGCCACACTTTCAATATCTGACTGGACAGTTCCTTTCCCAAGGTCGTTAATCTGTTTTTCAGCTTCACAGGTTAAGGCATCCCAAATGATTTCAATAGCGCGCCAACCCGCTTCATCAAACCTTTTGCCCGGAATCGCATCCATCACTTTTTGTTTCACATGGGATTTCAAATCTGGCGTGTCAATTGATTTCAAAAGCGCTCGCAGAATAAATTTCACGGCCTGAAATAACATGAGTTCAAGGATACCGTTCATAAGGAAACTCCAGAAGGAAATTTTAGAAGAAAGATATCATTGGCGCTTCAGGTCTCGAGAGCGCCAATTTTTGAAGTCAAGGCGTGATCTTGCCTAGTGCCTTGAAAATTTGAGGTCACCCGATCGATTAGCTCTAGAGCTTGGCCCGCATCTTTTTCATCGTAAAGCATATAAATAGCTCCTTTAAAAATAAACACTTATTGAATTTAGGTGAGAGCCGTTTCCAATGCCTGTAGTCGCGTTTCCAAACCCTCAAATTGAGATAGCAAATCTTTGACCGCACCAGTCAGCAACGGAACAATTTTGGAGTAATCAATGCCCTGATAAACGGGCAAACCGTCGCCGTCAACTTCGTCTTTTGCTCCCGTAATGGCCAAGGGAACGACCTCGGCCACCTCGTGCGCAATGAATCCCTCTCCCGCAGAATTGTCTATCTTCCACTTGTAAGTGACGGGCCTTATGGCTTTAATACGATCCAAAGCTCCAGTCATAACAACAACATCTTTTTTTAATCTGTAGTCTGAAGTGGTGTTGTAGGTGGTCGAGGCCGACGTTACCGACACAGATCCAACTTGGTTACCTCCCGTGGTGTATCGGAAGAATTGCAAAATTTGACCGTCGTTGTTGCGGTTCATTCGAATTGCTGGGCTTGAACCACCGCTCATGTTAATGGTCGCGCCCGAAGCACCTGAACCGATAGCAATTGCACCTATGCTTCCATTTCCAATCGGATCAGAAGTAAAATTCCCTCCCGTGTCTGGCATCAAAAGAGTATAAATTCCGCTGGCCGAAGTGCTAAGACTCAGGCCGACTGCTCCCCGAAACGTGTTGCGCGCTCCAGGAGGTGTCACCAAAAATTGCAACTGGGATTCACCACCAGTGGCTAGGTAGGTGCGAAGCAAGGCAACCGAAACGTTATTTTCATTTCGGAAAGCGTAACTTAAATAGCCATCTAGGCTTGCGCTTGTTCCAGACGTATTTACGCCAATTTCATAAAACCGCGATGCCGTCCTAGCTACGAAATCTCCAACGGTCAATAAACCTGTTGTCGTGACTGCTTGAGAGCCAAAATCGGGGTTAATTTTCGTCCCAGCTATTGCGGCGGTCGCAGAAACTTCATTGTTTGTTATTGATCCCGACAACAGGTTCGCTGCTGAAATAGGGAACCCTACCCCTGCACCGCTTGAAGTTTTTCTAACCCGCCAACGGAAATTTAAAGCATTAAGCGCTGCAAATGATGACCCGTTGGCACCATAGGTTGCACCGTCTGCGATTCTTCCATTAGGTCGGAATGTCACATCGACATCTGTGGCGTTAACTGGAACCGCTGCAATTCCATAAAACGAAGACCCCTGTTGTATGTTTGGAAAAAATGATTCATTGGATGCCCAATAACCAGTACCGTTAATTTCAACAACGATCCTGTCGGTCGCCTGAATTGGTGTGTTGAACCTAACGCGTCTTACATAAGCCGTTCCAACCGCCCAGTTTGAACTGAACAAAACACCTTCAGCGCCTTGAGCAAAACCACTAGCATTTACCGTTGCAGTCGATGTCACGTCTGAGTTGTAACCAAACTCTTCGATTGCCCTGTCTGCGATGGTCACGTTCGAAGACCAACCTACGATTGGGACTTCAAAAAGAGCACTGAATCCAGCACTAGCTACGATATCTGAAACTGTGACCCAATCACCATCTGAACCATCCAGAACGCGAAACCTTGAGGTCGCAGAGTTGAAATACACTGGACCGTGTTTATTAATTGCACTGACCGCTCCAAAACCTTGAACACGGTAGCCGCCCGCAAGCGAAGTTGTAATCTTCGTGGTATCAACAGAAAAACCTGATGGAAGCGTAAATTCAACGTAGCCACTACCTGACGCAGCGCCACCACTTCCGTTTCGGAAACTCACCTGCACCTGAATTGAATCGCCTAAGCGTCTCCAAAACCCAGAAATTGCATCGGCTCCAGTGGCATTGAGGGTAATTGCAGAACCAGTTTCATTGACCAGAGACGGAGTATAACTTGCCCAGTCCGTCACCGCTGTTCCGGATTGCAAAGTTTGGGGGCCGACAAACAAAGTATCAATACGAATTTGTTGAGATCCCACTAGGCGACGGAACCTCAATGCATAAATGTCGGAAGCGTTACTTGCGTCTGGAACAAAAAATCCTCGGAACGTTGTCCTTCCAGTGGGAAGTTTTGCAGATGGTGTTGCGGTAGCTGAGCTAGCGTTTCCAGCAACTGGAATAAGGGACTGATGGGTACCGCTGGAGTTGTAACGAACAACCACAACATCCCAATCGCCATCGGCCAAACTCGATGTGATATCGAATTGAATTGTGACAGGTTTACCGAGGTCTGTTCCTTCCAAGGCAAAAGGCGCAAGCTGAACAAACGTGGTTCCAGCTAGTGCAGCTCCAGAAAGCGCAGTCAGATAATTCTGTGTACCCCGCAAACTTGAATCCGTACTCTGAGCAATCGCCGAAGCACCACTTGTTGAATCCGCTGCAAACTGGGTTGTTGAAGTGAGGTTGGCTGTTCCACTTCCCAACGTTTGAATCGTGCCAACCGGGGTTGAAGCGTCAGCATAAGTCAATAAATAATTCGTGACCGAGGATGCCCCCTGACCCCACACAGGCACACCAGTGCTATCAACTTTTAAAACTTGGTTCACCGTTCCAATTGTGCGCTTTGCTAGGATGTTAGCAGCAGATGCATAAAGGAGATCTCCGGTTGCGTAAGTGCTCTGCCCTGTCCCGCCTTTTGTTGGGCCAAAAAAGGTCGCCACGTTGGCGTCGCCAATAGTGACCCCGCTCGGAAGTGTCCCCGATGCCAGTTTACTCACCGATAGGGTTCCACTAAATTGAGCATCGCCAACGAACCACAATGGGACAACATAGACCTCAATAGTTTTGCTAGACCCAGTATTGTTTTGAACCGTGATTGTGTTTGTATCCGTCTGAGCGATCGTGTAACCGCTGAGCTGAGCAGCCAAGGATATCGGCGCCCCACTTTCAAAAATTCGAACATTGAGACTGGTCAAAGCTGTGGCAAGATTGTGAGTGACTGTAAGTGTTCCAGTGTTGGCTACAGTTTGAGACCCTGACCAAAACGTGTTGACCTGATTTGCAAGAGTCGTGTACAGGGTTCGAATTGCAGTATGCAATCCAGATCCAGGGTCATAGCCAAGATCTGGATGAACCAGTTTGGCTTTTCCAACGGTGGTTGTCGTAGTTGGCATATCTCAACTTCCCTTATTTTTGTTATGTCAAAACCCCAACCATGCCCTCTGTTCCAAAGTGATAGAGAGTGTCGGGATCAGTTCGCTCAATAATTTTAAAATTTCCGTTTCGATAGAACGTGTGTCTGTGAGTTCTCGAGACCAGCGTCAAGCCGTTCGTGACCGTATCCAACTGAGTATTGGAAGTTGCAATCGAGTACACATAAGCCGTAGCTTCCCACTCAAAATTGCAGTAGTCCGGACCATCACACACAATCGCATGAATCACTCGGTTGCGGTCGCGGTTTTCAGCTTCAATGATGGCATACAAAAGATTATCTTTTGGCTGCGCGAAAGCAGAGCCAGAAGCATGTTTCGCGTCTGAATAATCCCAAATTCCATACCGTGATGGCCTACCGTTTGAGTATTCAAAACGCCAACGCAAACGCCACGGCGATTCCAAGATCGTGTCGTCTTCGAAAATATAAACGCCCATTTTTGTTTAAGCCGTAAATGAAAATTGAATACATTGCGTATATTGGAAGATACCCCCGTCAGCAAAACTTTGGGGGATATAGATTCGTTTTTTAAGATGCAGTCTGTTTCCAAGTGCTGACTGGGTCGCAGTGAGTTGCCCTGTGCCTGCTAACTGTCCATTGACTGGTGCCGTGGCGTCAGCTTCAGCGCTTCCGTTCCAGTAGGAATTCGCGTCAGCGCCCACGTCAAAAGCCAAGGCTTGGCTACTTCCGTTTTTTGCAGAGTTGTCAGGTGAACCTGTCACCGCTGACACACCGTTTTTCCCAAACACAAGAACGCGGCTAGGCCGTGTGGCAAGGTCAAATTGATTTGTTGTCGAAGACGTCCAGTCAACTTCTATCCAAAGCCCACCACTTAGACCATCGTTATTATTTTTCGAAGACCCAGTAGAAGCGCCCAGCGCTAGGATTGCTGAAAGGTCTGCTGCGCTGGACACGTTCCCACCACCCCAAGTGAAACCAGTATCGCTATAGTCAGACAAATAAAGTTTGACATTCGTGACTGGATCGACTGACGAGTTGGCGCGAATAAATACATCCTGATGACCAGTATTTAAGGATTGGGAAACGATAGGCCCATATTGACTATTTGTCACATTTCCAAGGTCAAGACCTGTACCACCGCCCGATAAGGTATCTGATACTGCTGAACCCGCGATGGTTTTTGAAACTGTTAGACTGACCGCCATAAGTCAAAGTTCCTTATTCAATTGTGATAGAAGCTGAGTAGCCTCCAGTTGTTCCAGTTATAGCTGGAGTATAGCCCGGAAACGGAAGGAGTTGCAGAGACCAAAGCTTTAAAGTGACCTTAAGCCCGTTAGGGTCATAAGCAATCGACCGAATCAAACAGGGCACGTTTTCAAATGTGATGCGTCCGATTGTCACATTCAAAAAAACAAAATCTCCGGGTTCCTTCAGGATTTGACGCCACGTGCAGGTCACTTCAATGGTTTCAAAATAAGCTGATGCCATCCGCAAAACTTCGACAACCTGCGCTTCCACTTGGCTTTGAATGTAAAGGTTGGGGTATGAAATTTGTTTGCTAATGGCAACGGTGGCAGCAGAAATTGCAGCATCGTTTTTGTAGGCCCGCGTGAAAAAACCTGCTTCATTTTTGTCAGGTAAGTAACCATAAGCAGACTTCGAACGGTTAAAATTGTTCCTGTCATCGATACTGATCTTGAGAGTGTTTCTTTCAACATCGAAGTTTGTGATGGTATCCGAAGGTGATGACTGAAAGTCTTCGAAGTGTAGACTTGAAAGTTTGAGTTTGAAATCCTTAGTAACAAAAACCTCAAGTCTAACTTGTTGCAAAAGCGATATGGCATACTCGATAGCGGTTTGCTGGTCTTGAACCGACACGCGAGATTTGATATTTGCAATAGCCGATTGGCTAGGCGATGCCTTGTCGCGGTACGTTGCCCAGTTGGATTCAAAATCACTGGAAAGCAGACCCGCAAAGGTCATGAGTAAATCACGCGCTTGCCAAACTGCGTTGTCACTATAAGCGCCTAGGTTTTTACCTTTGACCCGAACAAAGAACAGATCGCCACTTTTGTAAAGAAAGTTGGCGCCATCAATGATGGTCGCGCCTGAGTTTTGTTTCACTTCAAAATAATTTTTATTCGAAGATACATTCACAATATCGCTCGTAGCAATTCGGTAAACGCTTTCCGAGCGTTTTAAAAACACGTTGGCACTGTCAAAAAATTGGAGCGGGTCTACAGCTATCACGCATTGAATGTTTCGGTAGGTCGGGGTCGCAACAAAACCCTTCACGCGATGATTCCCACTTTGGGTTCCGGAAGTTGAAATCAGGGATCCCCCGCTCGTGGCGGAAAGTTGAAAGCTATCTGTCGTGGGATTTCGAATGAAGTATTTTGTACCTGCGCTAAGGCCAGTGGGAAGCGTTCCATCGGTTTCAAGTTCCACTTCATCGAGCGCTGAGAAGCAATGAAGCGCAGATGTAAACGTCGCAGACCCGCCAATTGAAATGACCACGTCTCGCGTTTTGGAAGGCTCTACAAGGGGGTCGCGACTATTGACTATGATACCCGGAACCGAAGCACCAACCAAAGGGTTGTAGGAAACTGTCCAGTCACCATACACAACTGGCACAAACTTCCCAATGGTGTCCTCTTCTATTTTTGGGTAGGTGGTTCTCGAGAACGCGATCGTGGGAAAGCTCACCGCAATTTTATCGAAGCTATCTCGCGCAGTGATTTGAATAGATGAAGTTGTCCTAGCAAACCCTGCGCTTTGTGAAACCTTGCCTTTGAATATCGTGAAGTAACTTGAGGCTACGTCTCTCAAACCAATTTTGACTTCAACTTGACCCCCAATCCAAGATCCATAACTGGCACCCCCCGGACTGTATTTGTTGAAGCGTCCATCAGCATTGGAAAGTTCAAGTCTGAGTTCACTGAATTCAAGTTGCGTTGTTAACCAATCGCCGATGGTGCGGGTAATGGAAGGGAAGTTGAGGAGCGCTTCATAGAAGATGTTGCCCACATATTTATTCCGATCACTTGCTCGAATGAAACTTCCATCAGGCGCTTCGATATCGACAATCGCTTCGAGTTGGCAAACTAAGTTTTCAGCGCACTCATTCAAAAACGCCTGATTTAAAACCGTTGCAGTGGTGAAAGGTTTTCTATTGCTTGTAGCCATTATTCAGCCTCGTCAATCGAGACAGAAAGTGAAACATAATCGTTTGTCTCACCTCGGTCGTTGTGGCTTTCTGTAGGTAGTTCGGTGAGCTTACCCCACACTGCAAAACGTGATGGGTATTCAGGTATTGGGATCCAGAGACACTTATGAATCGTACCGTAAGTTTCTGCTATGGAGCGGAGAATTCTGTAGTTGTTTTTCGTGTAGTTGAGAGACTGGAATTCAAGTTGGAGATTTTTTCGCTGGGCACGGTTGTTTTTGACGTTGGTAAATCCTTCCGTGAAAACACTATCGGTGTACTGTTTCCTTCCCAGTTTCACCACATCCGTGAAACATTCGCCTGCAAAAATCAGCGCGCTTCCAAACACAATGGTGCCCACTTTCAAAAACCCGTCTGCGTTTCCAACATCTGTGAACGTGAACCTCCAGTAGCGATACCCAATGAGTGGAAGACCCGGAGAAATGTAGTAGGAGTTTTCAGCTTCGCGACGGATATTGAAGCTCACTCCTGCAGTAGCAAACGTAGGCGAATTTGAACCCTCAACAAATATGCTTGCCCCACCAGAAAAATTGTGACCCAAAACGCCAACGGTATCGACAAAAGCGCCTTGAGGTAAACCAGTATCACATACGAGTTGAACGTTACTGACGACCCCAGTGACTGAGCGCCAGTACTTTTCAAGGATGTCTGAGTTGACGTTATTCGGCGAAAAATCTCCAGCAGCAGTAGAGGTACTTGTCCAGTTATTGCCAGCTTGAGCTTCAGTCCCTCGGCTTGGAAACTCTGCAAGGATTCGCAAACCGTTTGTGTTGTAAACCGCAACTCGGAACTGGCCTCCATAACGGATGGCGTTGTTGACTGTGAACTGTAGGCCAAACTTGCGTTGCTTCGTGTTGAGCACTCGGAACTGTCGACCTGATTTCACTGTCTGCGCAGTGTTCAAAAGTCTAAACTGTTCTGCAATCCGTCTGCGATTGGCGTTGTTGACTAGGAATTGTTCACCAAAAAATGTGATGTTCCGACCTGACACATACCCGCCAGGGTCTTGCAAGTAGGCATCACTCGACAGATATCCGCCTGTCGATTTCCAAAAGTGAAACGCCCGATTAAATTGCTCAGCGGTTAAGCCACGCCTTGCGGCTTGGAACACTTTGAACTGTTCAGCAGTCAAACGTTTGTTAGTGGCCGTAGCGTTAAATTGCTCTCCTAGAGTGCGTTTTTGAACATTGACCGCGCGAAACTGTTCGCCACGTTTTAAATTGCTGGTTGCAGTAGCATTGAATTGTTCGCCGTTAACTTGTTTTTTGTCAGCTATGACAACATTAAATTGCATAGCGTTCACATCTGTAATCGTACCGCCAAGGTAACCAGTATCAGAAAGATAAGCGGTTTCGTGGTAGCCTTTTTGATTCACCAGTGTCATGACCTGACCCCTCCAGCAGCAATAATATAACCCCCGCGCCTGCTTTCCTTCCGAAGCTCTTCCTTAATTGTGGGCATCAGGTTGTCACGGACAAAACTGGAATCGATGGGTTTGGTCGTATTGAGTGTCAGATTTAAAGTGATGTTTGTTGTACCCCCGCTAGCAATGTTTTGCCCTGAGTTGATTGCATTGAGAGCATTGAGGCCTACTGCAGACACTCCTTGACGACTGACCACATACTCACCCGGACTGACCAAAGCGGGTACGGTGTCTTGATTTCCGTAGCCTGAAACAAACCCACCTTCTGCAAACCGTTTGGCCATGAAGTAGTTTTCAAAAAGGCCCTTGACCCCATCATTAAAAAACACCTTGTCCGCGACAGACCGAAAA
>OGVQ01000019.1_pt1 | contig 50718 bp, 51 predicted proteins | sample 1575801 | NCBI WGS metagenome assembly OGVQ01 (sample SAMN07581550, study PRJEB24739) | freshwater metagenome | place: Singapore | collected 2015-04 | reverse complement strand
AAGACGGCATACGAGATGCGCGAGAGTGACTGGAGTTCAGACGTGTGCTCTTCCGATCTAGTTCCTGATGAGATTAAGCCATATCTTTCTTACTATGATGAACTAAAAAATACAAATATCTTGATGTGTAATTATGTTCACCAAACCAGACCTCAATTGCACTTCTTAGAACTATTAGAAGATGTTCGTGAAGCAACGGAAATAGATTTACAAGCAATAGGTGGAACGTGGGGTAGAGCGACTTCAATTTTACAGAAGGATTTAATTATAGTTCCTGATGAGATTAAGCCATATCTTTCTTACTATGATGAACTAAAAAATACAAATATCTTGATGTGTAATTATGCGACTAAATACTTTATTGATTTGTGGAAACATATAAAATGTTTAAAACAGAGTGTATCTAGGAATTTTCAAGGTGTTTATGTTGTCGGTAATTCTAGGCTCTCAAATGTAGAGATATTTACAGAAGTGATTTTAGGTAAGCTTTTTGAACATGAGGGTTTTGAAGTTGAGAAAATAATTTCCTTTAGAAAAAGGGGTGGAAAAAAACGTTTATATGAGACAGCAGTATGTATTAAAAATTAGAGAAAATATGAAAAAATATTATCTATCTCTTTTTTCAACAACTCTGAATTTCTCTGAAGAAAATTATAAAAGTCGAAACCAGTAATAGTATGAACTAAATCAAAACTGTTTCTTCCTTCATAGAGTTCCCAACTCTTTGATAATCTCAGTACAGGACTTTTTAAGGACGTATTACAGAAAATTAGCATCACAGGCAGAATTTCGTAAGACTTCAAAGCTAAGGACATATCATAATCAGCCTGAATTCTTTTAGAATCACCAATTTGATAGCAGGAACGAATCTCAAATCCTATTCCTTCATATTTAATCCAATCTGAGGGAATATTTTGATTGAACTTATCTTTTCTGATTAATCCATCAGTGGATCGAACCTGGTCACGTTTACCAATTTTAACATTGACACTAAAGTGTAGTTCATTCTCATTTAATCCAAAACTCTCTTTTAATAAATAGGCAAATAAATTCTCATACATATCACCAAGTTTGCGATGTAAAGAAGTTACAAGATTTCCTCCTACTCTAGCAATAATGTATCGTTCGTCATCTAAACCTAAAGACCCAAAAGCAGGATCATTAGCTATAAATTGCTGAAATTCCTCTCTATTATTGACACCGATATAGCTTTTATAAGGGTTAAATTCTGAAACTTTTCTAATATTTATTATGGCTATATTCAGTAACTCATCCTCATTTATCATTTTGTATTTTCTCCATTTTCTATTTGATTATCAAACAAATCTTTAGCTGTAACTTGAAGAGCCTCAGCTAAACGAAAAATATTCATTAAAGTAATATTTCGTTCACCTCGCTCTACAGCACCAATATATGTACGATGTAAGTCAGATTTTTCAGCCAATTCATCTTGGGAAAGTTTTAACTTTTTTCTGAAATAGCGAACTCGTAAGCCAAAAGCATCCATTCTAGCATCCATATTTGTTTCAAATATCTATCTGATCCGTTTAACTGTCATCTACAGTTTAGGACTGTATGTAGCGACTGATAAGGGGGGGATCAAAAAATCTTGAGGAAGAATTTTTGAGATAGTGGTCAATGGAACGCAATAGAATTTATGTACTATATATGATAGTAGTGCTAAAAACCATTTCTGGATGAATATGGTCTGTACTATTCGCTGTAAAGACGTTCCGCCGAAACGAAAAATACACAAAATACGCAATAGGGTAAGCTCAAACATAACAATGTTTAAGCTAAACTCCCTTACAATTCAACTAACTTAAAACCCCAAATTTTCAATACAGCACTTGCTATTTCTGGATCTACGCCATCATAAGCTTCCCATTCTGACTGGGGATCTTTAGGATGTCCTTCACCGACATGACCTGCAACTTTAATTATAGGCATATTTACTAAATAATCACGTTCCATACCTTTGGGAATAGCTAGTTGGATTCTGCGGCCGATGAATTTCGATCCACTAGATTTAGCCACAGATTCACGCACTAAACAAATATCACCAGCAGTACCCCAAGTGGTTGGGTAGGTATAGAGAAATGATATATAACTTTCTGGCTTGATGGATCTTTTGAGAACTTGCATTAATTTAATCCTTACTGGCTCTTTTTCTGCAAAAATTTCATGTAAACACTACCTGCTATATTACAATTTCTTGCTTTCTAGGGAATAAAACAAGGGGTTTAAACCCCCTGTGAAAATTAAGAATTCCTGATCCTATGCAGCTATAAACTGCAAGGATACACCGTTCATACAGTAGCGTTCACCAGTTGGTTGTGGTCCATCATTAAAGACATGGCCTAAATGTCCACCACAATTACTACAATGGACTTCTGTTCTGGTCATGAAAAATGATCGATCTACAGTGGTAGCGATCGCTCCTTCAATGGGCTTAAAAAAGCTTGGCCAGCCAGTACGGCTATTATACTTAGTATCTGAAGTAAACAAAGCTTGTCCACAACCAGCGCAGACATACGTACCAGGTTCATATACTTTATCTAATGGACTGGTATGGGATGGTTCTGTACCATGTTTCCGCAATACCCGAAACTGTTCTGGTGTGAGGATACTTTTCCATTCTTCCTCTGTTTTTGTAACTGCAAATTGTGTATTAGATGTTGCCATAGATTCTGAACTCCCATTGATATACTGAGAAAAAAAGGATGCGCCGAGTAATACAGCGCTCATTTGCAAAAAATAACGTTTGTCCATAATTTATTATTTGCTATTTTCCCGGTTCTTGGTCAATAGATTTTGGATTTACGTTAGGGAAGCGTGGGCAGCGAGTATTTTTCCATCCTGAAGGTCGAGACTTGCACCAAATTTTTTTAAGCTAAAATTTTGCGGTGTGTTCATCACCTGTCGGGACTTATTCAACAGTTCATCTATTCCTGTTTTAGAAACCCTAAATACCCTTTGCTTAATTCCTCTACAGCTAAATCATAAAATTGCTTACCATGTTCTGAAGTTGCTAAATCAGGATTTGATCCCATGCGGCCATCTGGATAACGTAAACGAAAATCAACAGCACTATAAATTTTATGTCCTCCAGCAACTTCTGGATTAAGATATGCTTTTTTAATTTCTTCTGGATAAACATATTGGGTAACAGCTACTTCGCTGGGGGTAGCATGAGAACCTTCTTGATCTCCGTAGAGTTCTTTAGCTAGTTTGTACACGGAACTACCCATAAACCAATTAGCAATTTGACATTGTACTTTTGAGGAATTGGGAATTTGTAAATCTTCTAAATGAGCGTAAGTTTCCGAAAAAGCTGCTTTTAAAGTGGCAATATTTCCTCCATGTCCATTAATAAAATAGAACTTGGTAAAACCAGCTTTAACTAAACAGGTGAGATAATCTTTAATTACTAAAATTAAAGTGCTAGGACGTAAACTAATTGTACCTGGAAATGCAGTATGATGTAATGCCATACCTACATTAATTGTTGGCGCTACCATTGCTTGAGTTGCTTCGCCAACACCCTTGGATATAGATTCTGCACAAATCGCATCAGTGCCAATTAATCCCGTTGGGCCATGTTGTTCTGTTGAACCAATGGGTAAAATAATTCCTTGGGATTTTTGTAAATAAGTTTCAACTTCCGGCCAAGTGCTTAAATGTAAGAGCATTTTTATTTGAGAAGTTCAGGAGTTCAGGAGTTGAGGGGAGAATGTTTTTCCCAGTCAACAGTCAACAATTACCCAACAGTTTCCCACCAACCAAAGGCAGGCCCGATAAAACGGATTGTTACCCAAACAACAACCATTATGCCAATACCTATCCATGCACCACGAGTTGTGATAGATACAAATTGTGAAGCTTGGGTTTTGGTGATGGGAACCCAAGGTAGGATTTTGGTGGTGTCTTGACCGTATTCCTCTCCCAATGTGTTTTTACGCCGTTTTGCTTCACCCATAATTTGATAATTTGCTTGTTGGAGTGTTCAATTTAGATTTTAATAGAAATTAGTCGTTGGTCGGTGATTATGCCAGTAATTAATCAGAATCATCTCCATGTACAGAGGAGAATAAACTGGGATCGAGATAGTTTAACCGTGCTAGGGGGCTGAGAGAAGAGAGAATTTGAGATCCATAGCTGCGGTTCACGACACGACTATCTAGTAAGGCAACAATACCTTGGGTTTCGCGGACAGGTGCGATCGCTCTTTGTAATTCATTCATGGCTGTGGGTAACAAATACAGACGAAACCAGTCTTGGTGCGATCGCTTGTAATGAGCAACTCTCCCCGCTACTAAAGGATTTTCTAAGGATGGTAAGGGTAAAGTGGCAATAATTAATAATCGTGGTGCGGGTAAAACTCCTTGATGCGATCGCCAAAATTCCCAACCACTAATCAAAATCCCATTTTCATCTAAACAAGTTTTTTCCACTTGCACCCGTGAACCAAATTCCGAAGCTAAAATTGCCCCCACCTTACCTTTGAGTGGCACATCTCCCACTAAAATTACTGTCATGCCTGGTGCAGTTGCACTTAAGCATACTAAAGTGCGAACTTTATGAATTAAAGCTTGTTCAAATTCCGGTGTATTTGGTAAAGGTAGCTTATAGGGTACATACAATTGAATTGCTTCCCCTTGACTATCCGGGGCAAATTTCAAGCAAGTCACATCTTCTAAACCCAAGCGTTGGCGAAATAAAGGTGCTTCCGTTTCTGGTTCTAAAGCACTACCAATTAAAACTACAGGTTGACGTTGCCAAATTGGGGCGAGAATTTTGCTCAATTCAATGGGGGCAGAATGTAAAGAAAATAAACCTTGACGACGAGCAATTGTTGACCAAAATAGCTGTGAACAAGAGGAGTTTTCTAACTGTTGGAATTGTTGCCAAAAATTGCGCCAAGCATCGGGAAGATAATTTTTATCTAAAGCTAAATATAAATCTTGTAAAATCTCGATTTCTGGCTGAGAAATTAGATAACAATGATAGGGATTTTCTGGATGTTGAAATAATTTATATGTCAGTTCTACCCTAACTTCCCGAATTGTTTCTGCTTGGTAGGGATAGGCCAGCATTAATTGATCCCAATCATGGGGTTCAATGCTTTGAGTAAGTTCAAAACGAACCCAATCTTCTAAATCATCAACACCATCAATAATTGTGGGAATATTGGCAGGAAATTGATTATTATTAGCCAATTGTGCTTTTAACCAAGCTTGGGGGGAAGTTAACAGCAAACCTTGAAAATCAGGACTTGGCCAAGCTTCACCAGTTCTAATGGGCTTATTTGCTGGTAGCCATTGTTGCAGTCGGGGAATTTCCACCTTTAACAAACGTTGTTGGACAGTTTCGGTAGTGACAATAATTACAGAACCGTGCCACATTAAAGCAGAGGCGATAAAACTGGTGCGATATCGCCCTTGATGTCCACAAACCGCCCCGACTTGAATTAAAGCACTACGTCCTAAACGCAAAGCGCGTGCTACCAACCTAGCCATCGTCAAATGATGGGGCCAGGAAGGAAACCCGTCCTGCGATCGCAGGAAGTTATGCAATGACAAATGAACTTCTGCCTCAATCACGCGCTTTTCGTTCCATAAAAATTGGTTTTTTCCGTACTAACTCATTTCTATTATGTTGTCATTAGTTAGTTGTCAGTTGTCAATTATCCTAATGACCGAAAAATTTTAGATTTTGGATTTTAGATTTTGGATTGGGAATTTTCGGTATAAGCCCGGCCCCTTCAGGGCGGAATTAATTCCAAAGTCGCTAATCTAAAATCAGAGAAGTTCCACACTGTAGGGTGGAGTCAGTCCAAAATCCAAAATTGTCAATCCAAAATTGATTGACTATTCACCTATTCTCCTAAAATTATGCCAACTTATCCAGGAATTTCCAGTGAAGCCTTTAAACATCCCCTAGATCGCCAAGCAGAGGAAGCTTTACGCAGCTTACCAGGGTTCGATTTAATCGCTCGTAAATTTGTAGAATTTATCTATGAACGTCCTCAACTCGTCTATTTAATGGGTAATTCCATTCAAGTCGGACCTCGCCAATATTCCACCATTTACCAGATGTTTCGGGAATGTGTGCGAGATTTGGACATTTATCCAGAACCCGCGCTGTTTATCTCCCAAAATCCCCAAGTTAATAGTTATGCGCTAGGACAGGAAAATCCTTACATAGTCGTTAACACTGGGTTACTAGATTTACTGAATGAAGAAGAAATTCGCTCAGTATTAGCTCATGAACTGGGACATATTAAATGTGGTCATACTATTTTAATTCAAATGGCGATATGGGCGATGAGTGCGGCTGAAGCTATTGGTGAATTAACTTTTGGTTTAGGTAATTTTGTCAGTCAGGCTTTGATTTATGCCTTTTTTGAGTGGCGACGCAAAGCTGAATTATCTGCAGATCGGGCGGCTTTATTAGTCATGGATGATTTAAACCCAGTCATGACATCTATGATGAAAATTTCTGGCGGTAGTCATAAATATGCCCATGAATGTAGTTTACAAGAATTTATTCAACAGTCGGAAAAATATCAAGCGCTAGATGAGGATGGGCTAAATCAAATATATAAGTTTCTCCTCTACAATGGCGCTCAAGGTATGATGCTGAGTCATCCTTTTCCGGTAGAAAGATTACATTATTTACGCAGTTGGGCAGTATCAGCAGAATATCAACAAATCAAACGCGGAAACTATCAAAAATCTCCTGCATCTGGCTCAGTCAATGTTACCCCAAAAACACCCGATCATGAAGCGGAAGAATTACGCAAGGAAATCGAAAAATTACAACAAGAAATTAACAAAATGAGAAAATCTGATTAGTCAGAATTGAGGAGTTTGGGATGAAGATGTAATAATCATATTTTTGTCAAATTATACATGATAGGGGCAATTCATGAATTGCCCCTACGGAAATATAGGGCAACCTCACAGAGAATTGGTATATAGCGTTTCCCAGTCTAATGAAGTACAAAATTATCTGCGTTCAATTATTACTGCTTGTACCTCACTTGCATGGGAACGGCTATAAGAAGAAATGTACAAAACCTGTTCCCATGTTCACAAACAGTATCATCTTACTAGATAATAGAAATAGAAATTCCATCTTGAGGATTGTTAAGAATGTATCAAACAGATCCGCCACTCTCCCCTAAGGAAACATTACCAACAATGTATGATCTTCCTAGCGAAGACCCGGAGGAACCTGGTTTGCCAGATCAATTTCATTTATTGCAACCACAATTATTAGCAGAAACATTCCGTCCACCAAATTATTCCAGTCAAGAGATATTTACAGGCAGTGATCTGAATCTGTACTATGATTTGCGTCATCCTTCATGGTATAAACGCCCAGATTGGTTTGGAGTTTTAGGTGTACCCTATCTGTATGAAAATCAAGATTTAAGGTTGAGTTATGTAGTGTGGCAAGAAGGAGTAAACCCGCATATTGTCGTGGAATTACTCTCACCTGGAACAGAAAAAGAAGACCTAGGGCAAATATTAAGAGATGTGGAAAAACCTCCTGGTAAATGGGAAGTTTACGAACAAATTTTAAGAATACCCTATTACGCCATTTTTGATCGTTATCAATCTGAATTTAGAATGTTTCAGTTAAATGGCGCTCGTTATGCTGAAGTAAATTTATCAAATGATCGGTTTTGGATTCCAGAAATAGAATTAGGTTTAGGAGTGTGGCAAGGAAGTTATAAAGATGTAGAAATGCCTTGGTTACGTTGGTATGATCAAAACGGTAATTGGGTTTTAACAAGTACAGAACAAGAACGACAAAAAGCTGAACAGGAACGGCAAAAAACAGAAAGATTAATTGCCCAACTGCGATCGCTCGGTGTTGAACCTGATTTAGACTAGATAGAATATCTTGTTATTTATCCTGTGGGGGTTTAGCTCATGCTTTACCCGTACAAATTAAAAAATATGAAGTTACGAAACATGAAGCTTATCCGTTATTGCAGTGAAATATGGTGTATTTAATAAGAGTAAGTCCCAGGATGTTCTACCATGAAAAAAATAATACCTACAATAGCTGTAATTTTTACCTGTATATCTCTGATAGGTTGTGGTAATACACCAAAGGAGACAATTAAAGAAGAAACAAGTAATACTGTCAAACAAAGTCAAACGGAAATTTCTCCAGTTGTAGCAACTAAAACAGAGGATAAAGAAGAATCTGCTTCTGAAACAGAGGATGAAGAACAATCTTCCTCTAAAACAGAAACAAAAAAGGAGGAAAATAATCCAGAATCTAAGAAAACACTTGTCCGTAAAAATGTAGATAGTAATAAAAATCAGAAAAAGGAAGGTAAAAAACCCAAAGTAGGAACAGTTAAGGAGTTAGTCAATGGTGATTTAATGTGTTACGTTACCTTAGTAGATACAAAAGGAACTGAACATAACGTTGGTGCGACTTTTGAAATTTGCGAACAGGATAAAAAGTTTGTTGATAAAAAAGTCCGTTTGGTGTATGAAACGCAATCAGTTAATGATTGTGAAAGTGCAGAACCTTGTGGTAAAACTCGCAAAGAATCCATTATTACCAAAATAGAGTTAATAAGTGAAGATAGAGAAAAAGAATCAGCAAATGACAATTCTAAAAGTAGTAATTCCCAAACTTTAAGTAATGGTGAATGGACGATTATTTTAAATAATACTGACTCTTGGAAAGGGGTAAACGGTACAGGAGATGTAAGTTATAAAGGGTGTGATGCTAACGGAAGATGTCTCGACTTAACAGGTGGTAAAGTCACCTGTCGAAATGGTAAATGTATTACTGGTTGGAAAAATGGAGATTATGTCTACATTTTAGAACAACCTATTACTGAAAAAAGTGATGCAACTGCAACTCTAATCGTGCGACAAAATACTAAGGAAATTTTGAAAGCTACAAATTTGAAAGTTGTATCTGGTAATTAGGTTTTATGATAGAGGAAAAATTCTCTCTCCAGTTTTAGAGTTAAATAGAAATAACTGATTTAAGTCTAATTCTAAATTTAGCTTTTCTCCTGGATGTAGCCGAATATTGCTACCAATTTGCACATTAATAAAGCTGGAAGAACCTGGTAGACTCACACGCACTAAAGTTTCTCTTCCTAGAGGTTCTACAAATTTGATTTTTACAGTTAATCCTCCTGTATTGTCTGTAATATTGATGTGTTCTGGGCGTATTCCTAAATGATAAGTTTCTCCTGTGATCAATTTTAAATTCTGTTGAAAGTTGGTAGGAATTGGTAATAGCTGTCCACTAATATCAAAACCATCATTTTTGTAAATACCATGGAGAATATTCATCGGTGGGTTTCCCAAGAAACTGGCTACCATTTCATTAGCAGGTAACGCATAAATACTTTGAGGTTCACCAATTTGTTGAATTTTTCCTTGGTTAAGCACGACAATTTTATCAGCTAAGGTCATGGCTTCAACTTGATCATGGGTGACATAAATTGTCGTTATTCCTAATTGTTGATGTAATTGTTTTAATTCTGCTCTGGTATCATCTCGCAATTGAGCATCTAAATTAGATAAGGGTTCATCCAGTAAAAATAATTGTGCTTGACGAGCGATCGCTCTTCCTAATGCTACTCGTTGTTGTTGTCCCCCAGATAACTGTTTTGGTTTGCGATCTAAAAGGTGATCTAGTGCGAGGGATCTAGCTACAGTTAACACCCGTTCTTGAATGATTTTAGGATCAATTTTTCGCATTTGTAAGCCAAAAGCGATGTTTTCGGCTACGGTTTTATGGGGATATAAAGCATAATTTTGGAATACCATAGCTACATCCCGCGCTCTAGCTGGGATATCATTAACTAAGCGATCGCCTATATATAAGTTACCAGATGTGGCAGTTTCTAAACCTGCAATTGTTCGCAAAATTGTTGATTTACCACAACCAGAAGGGCCAACTAAAACCCAAAATTCACCATCAGGAATGTCTAAGTTAATATCTTCAATAGCGGTGACGTTGTTGAATTTTCGCTTAATATTTTCCAGTTTAACTTTTGCCATAGTAGAACTTGGTAATTACTTATTAATTCAGCATTGATTTTATCATATTCCTGTTGCATTAGTTATTTTTTGTTGCAGAGAAGTAATAATTTCAGGAGTTAATTCTGGTTCTGGTTGTACTATTTCACGTTCAGCTAAAACTGATTTAATTTGAATTTCGGAAGCTGTTCCTAAACCTTGTAACAGTGTTTGAAAACTCTGTTCTTGCTCAATTATTTCTTTTTCTGATGTTACTTGAATAAACTCTGTGGATACAGCTTGGCGAGTTAAAGCATAAACTATATATTGATTCAAAGAAACACCTTCAGTTTCAGCTAACTTGATTAAATGTTGGTGTAGTGTTTCTGGTAATCTCAGTGTTAATCTACTCATGGCTAAATTTCTCCAGAGGCTAATTTAATTACTAGCTGTGTAGGTGTCATAACTTGTAAACCTAAAGATTGTTTTGCATTTTGAAAGTCACGAATCTTAGATGTAATAACTGTTGCACCTGCATTCATAGCACAGTCAATTACAAGATCATCTCCTGGATCTGGTGAATTTGGTCGCCATGTGTAGTAAATTGTTGTGAAATGAGCATAACTGAGCAATGTCCCTAAAACGGGTTGCAGTTTGTACCAACGAGATTCTGAGAGTTTACGAGATAAAACATCTTCATATTCATAAGCTAAGGCATTAGAAACATGAACTACAAGTAAACCAGCTAACCATGTATCAATGACTAAACCAGCAGCGCAGCACTGTTTTGTGAAGCCCTCGAATACAACGTTAGTATCTATAACAACATGAAGCAGTGATGGAGTAGACATGACACTACTATAGCACCATTTACGGTGTCAGACAAACATCACTCAGTCATTATTTTGAATTACAAGAGGTTTTTTAACTGAAATTGACTAAAATTTAACCTCAGAATATAATGATAAAAATAATACTTTCTAGAATAACAGGACTTAAATTATGATCGGAGAAAAACCTATACAAGAATATTTGTTTCTGAATGAAACAGAAGGACATTTAAAACACGAAGATTATATTGCTTGTCCTGCTAGTGCTTTTCTAAAATTTTGCATGAACGCCAAAGACTCTATTGAATATTGTAAAAACAAGTTTTCATATCCTGACCCAGAGTCTCCTGAAGCATACAAGAAATTAACTAAAGAAAGTCATGTGATGATTCAGATTTTCCTAAATTCAATTTTAGCGTCTTTAATGGGGCATTTTGAAACATACCAAAAATATCTTTTTGCAGGAGTTTTTGAGAGAAGTGTATATTTAGAAATTTTCGATACAGATAAATTTTTTAGAACTGTGGATAGTCGGTACAAAGATAATGATGGAGTTGTACAAATAGGCTCAAATCATCTGCTGGCATATAGAGGAGAAGATAGTGCATCTACAGGAGTTATACTAGCTGATACTTTAAAAGGATGGCACAAGCCAAAAGAGGTAAATAAATATATGGCGGAAGCCTTTGGCTTTAAAACTAGTTTTTATAGCTGTGAAGATATAAAAGATTTGCAATGTCTTTGGCAATTACGCCACTCCATAGTTCATACAGCCGGAACTATCACTAAACCAGATGCACTCAAAGTTACAGAATTAAGTAATTTTTCTGGAAAAAATATTGTCTTAACTAATAAATTCATATATGAACTATCGAAACGAATGCATAGTCTTGTAAAGGGTTCTAATAATAGACTTCAAAATAAATTTATGGAAAATATTAGAGATGATATTAGTGAATTTGAAAAAGAAAATATCATAGCTTTTTTTAAAGTTGATTCAAGTAATCCGAAATGGTTGCTATAAAATTTTGATTGCTGATTTTGTATGGTTCATTATTCATTAATTAAGATTTTAGTATCAACTGCACTCATGTAGTATCTCCCGTCTGAAACGAGGTGCATTTAATGGAATCGGATTTTGCTGCATTCGTGAAATTAGAGATTTGAGAAAACATTGTTTACTTTCTACATCGGAAATGGAGGTGAAACCACAGAACTTGATTAAATAACTAATTCCACCTCAGAACCTTCAGGTAAATCACAAGCTAGTCTTTTTACTTAAAAAAACTTGATTATTTAATACTTTATGACTAATTTGTGAAGGTAAATACCAGCAGTTGACATCTCTTCATAAACCTTCTTTGCTTCTTTTCCTCACATTGTCCCTAGCAGTAATAGAATAATAAGGATATCCTTGTAAAGCCTAGCAAGAGACAAGAGTAGGGATTTAGTAGCAGATTTGACAGACTTAGAACACCGAAACTCTGTATCCAGAAGACATTAGTAGCATTTTAGAAGTTCGTAAAATTTTTATGGTTTCCCAAATTCGTTTTTTGATGTGCGCTCCTGACCATTATGATGTGGATTATGTGATTAATCCTTGGATGGAAGGGAATATTCATAAGTCCTCACGCGATCGCGCTGTAGAACAGTGGAATAAATTATACAATGCTATCAAAAATCACGCCATTGTTGATTTAGTTGCCCCCGAAAAAGGCTGGCCTGACATGGTATTCAGTGCCAATGCGGGTTTAGTCCTTGGTGAAAATGTGGTTCTGAGTCGCTTTTTACATAAAGAACGGCAGGGAGAAGAACCGTATTTTCAACAGTGGTTTAAAAATAATGGTTTTAATGTTTACACTCTTCCCAAAGACTTGCCTTTTGAAGGTGCAGGAGATGCGCTTTTAGATAGAGAAGGGCGTTGGTTATGGGCGGGTTACGGTTTTCGTTCTGAGTTAGATTCTCACCCATACTTGGCTAAATGGCTAGATATTGAAGTCATTTCCCTGCGGTTGATGGATGAAAGATTTTATCATCTTGATACTTGCTTCTGTCCGTTGGCAAATGGTTATTTACTTTATTATCCCGGTGCGTTTGACTCTTACTCCAACCGGGTGATAGAAATGCGCGTTGCACCAGAAAAACGTATTGCTATTGCGGAAGCTGATGCGGTTAATTTTGCTTGTAATGCGGTGAATATTGAAAGCATCGTGATTATGAACAAGGCCAGTGATAGCTTAAAATCACGGTTAGGAGAAGTTGGTTTCCAAGTCATTGAAACCCCGTTAACGGAATTTCTCAAAGCGGGTGGTGCGGCTAAATGCTTGACTTTGCGGGTAACAGAACCTATAGGCGAGGAAATTCACGCTAATGTTACTGTAGAAAGTCGTGTTATCCGCATGGAAGGACACTTGCTAGATGCAGGTTTGATTAACCGCGCTTTAGATTTAATTGTGGAAATGGGGGGAAGTTTCCAAGTTCTGAAATTCAACTTGGGAGAACAACGTCAAAGTACATCTGCGGCTGAAGTCAGGGTATCTGCACCATCCCATGAGGTGATGGAAGAGATTATATCTCAGTTGATTGATTTGGGTGCGGTAGATTTACCCCAAGATGAACGAGATTCTAAATTAGAACCCGTTTTACAAGCGGGTGTTGCTCCTGATGATTTCTATGTTAGTACGATTTATCCCACAGAAGTGCGGGTAAATGGAGAATGGCTGAAAGTGCAAAATCAACGCATGGATGGAGCGATCGCTATTTCTCAAACTCCTAATGGTATAGTAGCGAAATGTAAACTACTCCGGGATTTAGAAATCGGCGATAAAGTAGTTGTTGATGTTTTAGGTATCCGCACCGTCCGCAAAGCTGAATCACGGGAACAACGCAACTCCCAAGAATTCAGCTTCATGTCTTCCGGTGTTTCCAGTGAAAGACGGGTGGAATTAGTCGTTGAACAAGTGGCTTGGGAATTACGTAAAATCAAGGATAGCGGTGGTAAAGTAGTTGTCACTGCTGGACCAGTTGTGATTCATACAGGTGGCGGTGAGCATTTATCCAGACTGATTCGGGAAGGTTACGTACAAGGACTTTTAGGCGGAAATGCGATCGCAGTCCATGACATGGAACAAAACCTGCTGGGAACATCCCTCGGTGTGGACATGAAGCGCGGTATAGCTGTACGCGGTGGACACCGACATCATTTGAAAGTGATTAATACTATCCGCCGTTTTGGTAGCATTGCTAAAGCTGTAGAAGCCGGAGTTGTGAAAAGTGGGATCATGTATGAATGCGTGAAAAATAACATTCCCTTTTCCCTCGCTGGTTCAATTCGGGATGATGGACCCTTACCCGATACCCAAATGAACTTGATTTTGGCACAACAGGAATATTCTAAAATCATTGAAGGTGCAGATATGATTCTGATGTTGTCTTCTATGCTGCATTCTATTGGGGTGGGAAATATGACTCCCGCAGGTGTGAAGATGGTTTGTGTAGATATTAACCCAGCAGTGGTGACAAAATTGAGCGATCGCGGTTCAATAGAATCAGTAGGTGTGGTTACGGATGTGGGTTTATTCCTCAGTTTGTTAATTCAGCAATTGGATAAATTGACCAGTCCTTATGTTGCTAATGTAGGTTAGCTTCAATCATAAATATTGTGGCGTGGGCATACTATGGCTAACGCCACGCTACGCTAACGACAAGCTCAGTACAAGTCTTGCCCGCCAGCAATTGTCATTTTCGGCGTTGCTGATTTGATGTCTGAAAATGAGTTTTGATGATATCCAAACTCTTGTAGAGACCTTCCGGCGGAACGTCTCTACACCTGAATTCATACTTGGGTTCAGCAACGCCTATATAAATTTCAATTACTTAACGGAGGAGGAAAACGAATATCAGCATTAAATTGGGAAATATTCATGCTTTGATAAATTGGTAAAACATATTCTAAATTTTCGTGAGGACGGGGAATAATATGATAAGAAAGTATTTCACCTCCATTAACAGTTGATACGGCTAGTAATCCCTTCGCAACTGCCACACTTACCTCTCCCACGTCACCACGAATTAGTACCGTAATTCGTCCTAAATCAGTGTTCTCATAACCGATAAAAGTAATCTGTGCAGCTTTACACATTGCGTCTGCTGCTTCCACTGCGGTAGGTATACCATACACTTCAATCATTCCCAATGCTAATGTCAATTTCCGTCACTCCGCTGTAAATCTATTGATAATTTTCAGGTATTCCCACTGTTGATAAACCGGCAACCGTTTTCAAATTTTGACAACGAATTAATTCGCTAAAATTTAAACCAGAACGCCCTTCTATTTTCCCTACTGCTTCAATCGCTGTTAACAAATGTTCTGCTGCTTCTGTTTCTGAATAACCCCTTCTTTGGGCGATTCTAATAGCTGCTATATCAGCATTTAATTCTGACTCCTGGGACTTATTCATTCGCCAAATTCGCATTGCTGCTAAAGCAGTTAGTCCCCCAGCTATCACCATCCCTACCACATCAGATTGCACAGCTTCCACTATTCCTCCCGTCAACCCAGCCAACACCACAGCTTGATAAATATTCGGTTGCAACCATTTCACGCCAGTTACCCAGGATACCATCTGCAACAGCAGTAAATCCCGTTGCGGCTTGGTTAAACGTCGCCACAAATCAAAATTAATATATATTGGTCTTGCTTGACTAAAAGGTAGGGGAAAAGCAGCATCTATTACTTGCTTTTGTTCTGGTTTACTGACAATTTTCGTCATCATCCGTCCAGAAGCGGGCATGATATCTAACAAGCGACGAATTTCAATATTTGGTTCCATAGTGTCAATTATTAGTGATAATTAGGTATATGAAGTCACTGATAAAATTACAGTTTATATTTATATGGATGCTTTTGATCCCAATCCGCCAGAATGGACAAATCAAGCCATACACGCCTATCAATTTCATTGTCCCAAATGCCACGCTGGTAGTCGGGATGCTGTTAATGTGTGGTTAAATAGGCGATCGCCCGTAACTACCGCAGATCGTCGTCGTAAATGGCAAGAATTCTATCATTGTCATTGCGGTTTTGTCTGGTGGGCTTGGAGTAATGATAGACCACCAACAGATTTATCTAGTCAAAAATCAGTCTAATTTCACCATGAAACCCACCCGGGTGGGTTTTGTCTGTGTAGCCGCGATTGATAATCGCAGCTATATCGTAAGTGATTAGGCAGACATAATATCAGATTTATCTTTGCTCATATTACTTTATGTAACACTTTTGGTTTTTTCTCCCTCAAAATGGTTTGGTGTGTCATTATGGGAGGTGAGAATTATTTCGGTTAACAGCATTTGTTTTTAGTATTGACAAGCTTTTTGTTTTTGGCATTTACAAACTTTTCTCCGAAACTTAAATCTCTACACATTTATAATTTCGGAGACAATCTATGTCAGTTTATGTAGGCAATCTTTCTTACGATGTTACAGAAGAGACCCTTAACGCCGTGTTTGCAGAATATGGTTCTGTTAAGCGGGTTCAGTTACCTACAGATCGTGAAACAGGTCGTTTACGCGGCTTTGGTTTCGTAGAAATGGGTACAGATGCAGAAGAAGCATCTGCTATTGAAGCTCTTGATGGCGCAGAGTGGATGGGAAGAGATTTGAAAGTAAATAAGGCTAAACCCAAAGAAGATAGAGGTTCTTTTGGTGGCAACCGGGGTAGCTCTGGTGGACGTAACCGTTACTAAGTTTTACAGGTTCAGCTATTTGAACTAGTCTGTTAGTTCAACAAGTTAATTTGACGTAGCGGAAGCTCTTTGTAAAGTTGCATATAATTTACCCCCGGCTTCGCCGTTCCCCCTTAGTAAGCAGGGCGTTTTCATTCTCGGAGGTAAATTGGAAAATCATTTCCCCAAAACCCTTTCCTACAGGTCAATAGAAGCTTTTTTTCCTAATTTTTGATTAATTAATATGAAAAACAAGCCCAAATATTGATTGTCAAAAGGTTCTGGGGATAGCTTCGCTCGCCGTAGGCATCGAAATTTTAGAAAATGAAAATCCCCTGGCTTAATAAGGGGGAGACTACGGGGGGGTCTGATTATGTGCATCTTCGTAAAAAATTGGTATTAAATATTTCTACTTGAGCCTTTTTCGCTGACAAAGTTATCAAAAACTAGTTATATTTGCCTCTTGCGTCTCTTTTATGGAGAATTAATAGCAAATTATGGCAAAAAAAAACCCTGGTGAAACTGGCCAGAGTTGATTAGGAGAAATATGAATGACGATTAGATGCAAGTACCGAAGCTGAAGATTTTAGCTAACCCCCAAAGCAATAATAAATATAGGAATTATAAATAAAACTGCTACTGCGCCTTGAAAAGCATATTTACTTTGCTTTTATTTGGAAGGATATTGGGCGTAGTAAAACTTGGTTTCGGGAGCGTAGTTGTTAAGAATGCCATTTTCGTTGGTGGTGGTATACATAATGTTTTTCTGTTGTTTTTTACTTTATGTAAACTAATATAACAAGATTGTTACAAAGTGTCAATATCACTTGACAAAAAATAGTGGATAGGACCAGCAAGACTCGCTTATCTAGAATCATTAATGTGGCTAGTAACTGTATCTATAAGAGCAAAACCTATCTATGTGGGGAAATTCTGGATTTTTGAAATCTTGCTCCCTTTAAATAAAGTGGAGGAGGTGTTTGTATAGTGGCGATTTATAATCGCTTTTATTACTGGAATTAGTCCTTATGTCATTAACTGAAGAAATTCTTTCCCAACTACCAGGCGATGTTTTAGGGGGTTTGCGTCGTACTGACAGGATACTAACATCCCTGCGAAATGATGACGCACCTATACCCAACGTAGTTAAAGAAAATCCTAAAAATTTAGAATCTGTAGAATTTGATGCCATTATTTGCGGCGGAACTTTAGGAATTTTGATTGGTTGCGCCTTAGCTGTACGTGGTGTGCGCGTCGCATTGCTAGAAAGGGGAATTTTGCGCGGTAGAGAACAGGAATGGAATATTTCTCGCAAAGAGTTAGCAGTGTTTCGGGAATTGGACTTACTGACGGAAGCGGAATTAGCACAATCTATTGTTACTGAATACAACCCCGCACGAGTTAGCTTTCAAGGAGGTACAGAAGTATGGGTAGAAGATGTTTTGAATATTGGTGTCAATCCTATTTATTTATTGGAAACCTTAAAAACTCGCTTTCTCAATGCTGGGGGGAAATTATTTGAAAATACACCCTTTAGCGATGCAGTAGTTCACCCTAATGGGGTGATGGTAAATAACCAATTTACCGCCAAATTGTTATTGGATGCTATGGGAAATCTTTCCCCCATTAGCCAACAAGCGCGTAAAGGAAAAAAACCGGATGCGCTTTGCTTGGTTGTGGGAAGTTGTGCAACAGGATTTCCAAAAAATGACTCAGGAGACTTATTGTTATCTTTCACACCCTTGGAAAATCAATGTCAATATTTCTGGGAAGCTTTTCCAGCTAAGGATGGTAGAACCACATATTTATTTACTTATATGGATGCCGATGCACAACGATTAAATTTAGAACCTTTATTTGATGAATATTTACGCCTGTTACCAGAATATCAAGGTGTGGAAATTAATGAATTAAATTTTCAACGGGCGTTGTTTGGTTTCTTTCCTAGTTATCGTCAAAGTCCTTTAGCAACTCCTTGGAATCGGATTTTATTTGTAGGAGATAGTAGCGGTAATCAATCACCGTTAAGTTTTGGTGGTTTTGGGGCTATGGTGCGTCATTTACAAAGGTTAACTTTGGGAATTGCAGAAGCATTAAAAACTGATCAATTGTCTGTTCAATCTTTAGCAATTCTCCAACCCTATCAACCAAGTTTAAGTGTAACTTGGCTATTTCAAAAAGCTATGAGTGTCGGTGTCAATCAGAAAATTAATCCCAACCAAATTAACCAATTACTCTCCGCTGTATTTGCCGAAATGCAACAGTTAGGAACACCTGTTTTAAAACCTTTTTTACAAGATGTTGTTCAGTTTGGGGCGTTAACAAAAACTTTGGTAAAAACTGGTTTATCCCAGCCTTTATTAGTTGCGAAAATCATTCCCCAAGTTGGTTTATTGAGTTTGTTAGATTGGCTGTTACATTATATTAACTTATGCGTTTATAATGGGTTATTTTTTGTAACTCCAGTGATAGAATTATTGGTTAATAATTTATCTATGCAACAACAATATTACTGGCATCGGTTAATAGATAAATGGCGGTTTGGTTCTGGCAATGATTACCATGAATAATATCTAAGGTAATAGGACAAAATCAATTACACAAATATCTGGGCTTAAATCCTTGACTGGAAAAGAATTGGTAAATAACTAATATATAATTAATTCTGTCCAGGTACTTGTTTAATTACATTGCTAATTTGGTTAAACAACTTGTTTGTTGTTAGGAATTCGGTAATTTGCGAGGTTTTTTTAGCTATGAAGACAATGGCGGATTTTTTCCATCTCCGTTGTTGCTAAACCTAAATACATTTGCTGTAATTCTATGGATAAATCAGGGTTTTTCATCAAATGTTCTATCCGGCTTTGTACAGTAGCAATCAAGTTATCTAAGTTTTCGTCAGCAACTATGTGTTGTTTCTGTATCTGCTTTAAATCTGGCTGTAGAGGTAGTTCGGTGGAGTTAGTTTGGCTATGGAAATATTTAGCTTTCTCTGTTTCCAATTGAGCTACAGTTATTTGTAATGTTTCTATGACTCCATACATCTCCAGTGGATCAAATATCCGTAACAAACTGGTTTGAGTTACGATCGCTAACTTTGCTCCCCAATCCCAGGATACAACTAATCGCTGCACTCGCCGCTGCTGCATTTCTTGATGGGCAGACCATAGGGAATCTTCTGGACTAAGCAAAAATAAGGGTGTACTCATCACTGTTCTTGCTTGAATTTGAGGCAGATTTAATCCCAATGCGTGGAATTGTACTATGTCTCTTTCTGTAACAATTCCTACTGGTTTCCAACCGGATTCAGCATCATTCCCAGAAGCACTTTTCGTTATCACTACGCAACTAACTTGATGATCCGCCATCATCTGTGCCAAGCTGAGTACGGAGGCTGTGGGTGGTGCATGAATTACCTGGGTGGTCATTACTTCTGACACCCGCCGCATTTTCAGCAAGTTGGTGGGGCGCAAAACTTGCCTAATACTTTCTGGGGAGACAATCCCCACAAGTTGTTTCTCTGCATTGATGATCACCAAGTGGCGAATACGATATCGTCGAAACAAAAACAGTGCAGCAAAGATATCCCGAAATGCGTTTTCCGCCAGGGTTATGACTGGATGCACCATGACATCAGCTATTTTCACATTAGCGAAATCTCTACCCTCTGCTGTAAGTTTGACAATATCTCGCTCTGTGAAAATACCCAGTATCTCTGCTCCTTCCATGACTAAAATACAACTTGAACGCGTACCTCCCATGGAACTAAAGCCAATTCCTGAATCAAAATCAGGTAATAAGCAACTATTACCTCGCGTCTGATTCATTAAATTCACAACATCAATTAGAGAAGTCTGGGGCGCAACAACCAGTGGATGCCTATCTATCGCCTCTTCTAAACAGGGAACACCAATGAGTGAGTCATCAATTTGCATGGTTCACAATAGCTGATGAAGTTAATTTATGAAGTTTTGTAAAGTTTTTTGTCATATACATATCATTTTTTATAGATTTCAGTTATGATACGGGGGATGTAAAGGATAAATCGGGGAAACAGTTTACATATAAAGGGTTTAACGATTAAAAGGTAAATGGGGGATAAAATTTAAACTGGCCTATCCAAATAAGGGCAAAAGAAAACATTTTTGCTTTGTGGTTCTAAATCAGAGCCAATAAGTACATCAGTCTTCATCCATGCCAGAAATCCTCTGTATTTTACCATATAGCCTGTCTAGGACTCTTTTAACTGATACAGGTTGCCACTGACTCCCCCGCTTGGTTGTATGTCCTTGCTGGTTTAGCCACGCGGCAATTTGTGGAAGTGATTTTCCTGACTTGTGGTGACGGCGAATTAATTCAATGATCTGTTGTTCAGATGGATTATCTACTAGTTCACCATTAACTGACTGTTGACCAAAAGCAGGTGAACCATAGCCGGCATAGCCGCCACTAGCAGCTTTCGCTTTCCTGGCTTGGTCTAGTTTTTCCCACAGGTAAGTGTCTTTTGATTTTTCGGTTGCCATTGTTTTCAGAATTCAATCACCTCTGTAGACATGATATCTCAAATATTGGCTAGTCCTAGAGGAATCCTGATTGTATTGGTTGTTGATTTCATCTCATTTTCAGTTGGAAGTAGGGGGTGTTTGAATGCGATTGATTTTCTTGGGAGTACCGGGTGCGGGCAAGAGTACGCAGGGGGCAGCACTATCAAGCCAATGGCAAATTCCGCATATTTCCATGGATGATATATGCCGTCAGGAGATCGCCAAGGAGACTTCTTTTGGCTTAAAAGTCAAGCCCTATATAGAAAGAGGCGATTTAGTTCCAGATGATTTTCTGCTGAATATCATTCGCCAACGCTTAAATCATGCCTCTGCTCAACAGGGTTGGATTCTGGATGGATTTCCTGGTAACTTATCCCAGGTGAAACTTCTTGATCAACTACTATTAGGAATCCAGGCTAAAGACCACAATGCTTCATCAAAACAGCTTTACGACCAAGTTTTTAGCTTTTATGTCCCCATTGATATTTCCTTGCAAAGGTTACTGCAACGAAGTCGCTTAGATGATACTCGTGATAATATTTACAAACGGATAGAAATCTATCATGAGCATTCTGCGTCCTTAATTCAGTATTATCGCCAACAAAATTGTTTAAGTATGATTAATGGCGATCGCTCAGTTGAAATGGTAACTCAGTTTTTACAAGATTCCGTTGCCAAATCTTATTTAACAGCAAATAAAAAAATTTAACTGCTGGAAAAATATCAATCAAATCAGGAAAAAATATTTTATCTACATGACACAAAAATAGAGTAAAATTCCTGCCTATTTTATGCGAAAGAAAAGAAAAATCAAAAGATTACAATTTATATGGCATGAGAGTTATAGCACTTATGAGCCTTGCGTTACCTCAACAAATAACCTCAATTATTTGACAATTTTCCATCTTACAACTACATAATCACCAATTTAAATTTTTCCTGGAGAAACCTATGGCTAGTTCTGAAAATCTGAATGAAACTCTTGTTAAATATATCCAAAAATCAGAATTTGAATCGCTCTTAGAGGCGAAAGAGTTGTTTGTTATGGACTGTACCGCAACTTGGTGCGGACCTTGTAGGATGGTTGCTCCTTTAATGGATAAACTGGCTGAAGAATACAAAGATCAGGCAAAAGTAGTCAAATTAGATGTTGGTGACGGCGAAAATCAAAGCATTGCTAAAAAGTACGGTATTCGCAGTATTCCCGCAGTTATGTTTTTCAATAAAGGTAAATTATCAGAAATAGTTGTTGGGGTAGTTCCCTATGAAAAATTCACCACAGCTTTAAACAAAATACTTTAACATTCTTGAGGGAGTTTCCCCATGCAGAGAGCATATATATTTCCATGTCCTAATTGCGGTAGTGAAGCAAAACGTCAGTTTTTAACTGATGAAAAACTAGCTCACAAGTATTCTTTGATTCATCAAATTATCCGCACAGAGTGTCCAGTTTGTGACTACCTGATGGTAATACGCTCTCTGGATGGAAGTGTCATTGAAGCTTACGCACCATACCAAGTAATTTTCAACCATTAACGACATCTAATCTTTCTCCAGAAGTGTCTAGGCAGCACATATTAGAGATGAGTAAATCTATTTTATTCTCCTCCATATGTAAAGATTTACCAAATGAAAATCCCACAAATTCATACTCATTACTTTCAGGATTTCAACCATGATTAAAGCTGAAGACATAATGACCACAGAAGTTGTGACAATTCGTGGTTCAGCAACCGTAGCAGAAGCTGTAGCACTGATGAAAGAACGCCATCTGCGCTCTTTAATTGTCGAACCTCGCACAGAAAATGACCCCTATGGCATGATAACTGAAACTGATATTGTTTATAAAGTTGGTGCTTATGGTAAAGACTCCAAACAAGTGCGAGTTTATGAAATTATGACCAAGCCTTGCATTGTGGTCAATCCTGAGCTTGGTGTGGAGTATATAGCCCGTTTATTTGCCAATACAGGCATCCGTCGCGCTCCTGTAATTAAAGGTAAGCTATTAGGAATCATCTCAATTACCGATATCCTCAGAAAAAGTGACTTTGTGGAAAATCCAAAAAGCTATTTTGAGATGTATTGTCAGGAATTTCCCGATGCTTTAGAAGCCAGAATTTACGAAGATTAAATCCAAGAATTGATGGTTTTTTGCCCAGTCAAGCATACTCATTTACATAAGAATAATGAGCAATCTGGAGAAAGCTGAAACTGGATTTTTGCAAATTCATTACAATTCACAAGTTACCCACAAATTTCAATCCAACTATTGATAGGAACTTATAAACCGATGATGAAAGCTGAAGACATAATGACCACAGAAGTTGTAACAATTCGTGGTTCAGCAACCGTAGCAGAAGCTGTAGATTTAATGAAATATAAAGGTTTGCGATCTTTAATTGTTGAACCTCGCACAGAAAATGACCCCTATGGTATGGTCAGTGAAACTGATATTGTTTATAAAGTTGCTGCTTACGGTAAGGACTCCAAACAAGTGCGAGTTTATGAAATTATGACCAAGCCTTGCATTGTTGTCAATCCTGAACTTGGTGTGGAGTATGTAGCCCGTTTATTTGCCAATACAGGCATCCGTCGCGCTCCTGTAATTAAAGGTAAGCTATTAGGAATTATCTCAATTACCGATATCCTCAGAAAAAGTGATTTGTTTGAAAATCCAAAACGCATCTTTATTGAAGACGAAATAGAAGTTGCACGGGAAGAAGCGAGAAAAATTTGTACAACTAAGGGCGATTCTTCTCGTGAATGTGCAGCAGCTTGGGATATTGTAGAAGAACTTCTGGCAGTAGCATCTGACCAAAGATTAGTTAAGGAGAATGTTGTCGAATAAATAATATTTGCTTTGCCTGATTTGCCCAAAATTCTTGTATGGGTAAAGGTTTGTTCTTCCCTTTACCCTTCTAAACAACACCTCTAGAGATAGTTGATGTATCCATTAGAGGATGTCTATTTTTCATATCCAAAAACTTCAATTGTTGATATAAACAACGAATTTGCTGCAAATTTACACCTGCTAACTCTGCTTTTCTTAAGGGATTACCAAAAATTGCCTCTACTTCTAAAGGACGCTTTTCATCGAAATCAATTTTCATACTGGTGCGGTAGGGTTTCATTCTTGTGGTGTAATCTAACATTGTTTCTATAAAACTTTCAGGAATGATTCTCCCTGTACTTTTTGCCCCTGCGACTACTTCCCACATCAAACTTTCCACTAACTGACGAGTGTGAATATCCGTCATCAATTCATCTGTTCTCCCATCAAGAATTACAGATAAGCCATTATAGGGAATATTCCAGACTAACTTTTTCCAACGTCCTAATAGTAGATCTTCTAACATTTCTATAGATATACCAGCATTTTCAAAATCTGTGCTAACTTCCCGCATTTTTTTAGTAATGCCGGTTAATTGATAATTAGATTTATATTCACCTAAAGTAATTTGTCCATAATCTAAATGATGAATATGTCCTGGTCCAACTTTATTAGAACAGAGAAAACATAAACCCCCAATAATGCTGACATTATTGACAATTTCTGCAACTTCTGATTCTATATCCAGTCCATTTTGTAATACCAATACTACCCCGTCATCTTTAACTATTGATGGTAATAAATCGGGTAAAAGTTGATTTTGGGTTGTTTTTAGTGATATTATTACCACATCACACGGTGGCATTTTGTCTACATTGTTATAAGCATTAACTTGGGGGAGGGTGAAATCACCGTCTTTAGACTCAACAATTAGACCGTTTTCCCTGACTTGTTGATAATCACTTTTGAGTAAATAGTGAACTTCTAAACCGGATTTTTGCAGCTTTGCACCATAAAATCCGCCTAATGCGCCAGTTCCTAATATTGCATAAGTGCGCTTACTCATTTTATATATAAAAAAATTTAAGAAAATCATCAGATTATATTTTACCAGAATTGTCGTTAATAAAACTTAAACATGATTTACTATCTTGTAGAAGCTTTGCTAGAGAGGTAAAATCTATGGCTGATATTGTTGATATTGCAGTTAGTAATGATGCGTTTAAAACCTTGGTAGCTGCTGTGTCTGCTGCTGGGTTAGTGGAAACATTAAAAAGTCCAGGGCCATTCACCGTGTTTGCACCCACTGATGACGCTTTTGCTAAGTTACCACCAGGCACAATTACAACTTTATTACAAAATATTCCCCAGTTAGCACGGATTTTAACCTATCACGTTGTTCCTGGAAAGTTAACAAAGGATGATTTAGGGAAACTAGGTACAGTCAATTCTGTGGAAGGTTCTCCCATTAAAATTAATTGTGAAGATGGGTTTGAGGTGAAAAACGCCACAGTTTTAGCAGCAGATATTATTGCTGATAATGGTGTAATTCACGTTATTGATACTGTGATTTTGATGGGTTAATCCCACAAACTGAATTTTTTGATTTTGACATTCTGATAGAGACGCTGGAAGCATCGTCTCTATAATTAAAATTAAGAAATTGAGTTGTTAGGGCTGATTCTTTAAAAAATGTAACATAAATGGTGTGGCCATTTACTTTTAAGATAAGATTACCTAAGTAACCTGGAATTTATAATAAAACCTAATCATAAGAACCTACAATTATCTATCCCCCAAAATTAATGTTAGATTTTCACACCTTAACTGAATTTTCCCGTAATCACTGTATAGGCATCTGTGCCTTCCTAGTCCCGGCCAATATCTTGACTACCTTATTAACGATTATCCTCGCGTTTCTTAATCGTCCCATGAGTCAAGTCTGGGCATCTGTGACACTAGCCTGTACATTTGCTGTAATCATGATGCTGCACGTTTATACTTGGTTTATGATTGGTGTAGTGATGATGCCCACGTATATCTTGTTATCCCTAGCTATCACCTGTTTATTAACTAATCTTTTTGTAATTATCTGGCGAAGAAATCCTCTACAATTATTTTCTCTAGGTAAATAATGACAGTATCAATCAAAAGTTAGAAGTAAAAACGTAATTTTATTTTAACTTTATATGTCCCCGATTTCTTGAAGAAGTCGGGGATTTTACTTTGGCAATGTTTAGATTTTAGCAACAAGAACCACCGCTATAACTGCCGCTATAACTGCCGCTATAATTGCCGCTATAACTGCCGCTATAACTGCCGCTATAACTGCCGCTATAACTGCCGCTATAACTGCCGCTATAACTACCGCTATAACTGCCGCTATAACTGTCATGATGACTGCCATGATGACCACCACCGAGAACGGTTTGTATTTCGTCGGTAGCTAGTTCGTTAAGAAAACTAGTATCATCATTAAATAAATCATAGCCTATAGGAAGTAGTGGGGATATTTGGATATTAGCCACGATCATTCCTCTTTGAAATATTTTTTTGATCAAAAATACATAAACAGTCAGAATAGCAATAAAAGCAAAGATTACTATTCTGACTATTAGCAATAGCTGTTAGTTAACAGCTATCTTTTTAATTTTAATAACTCCAATATCTCCCGTTATGACTTTCGTGAGAGTAATGATGTTTGTTATGAGAATGACAACTATGATGATGATGATGACAACTATGATGATGATGATAACCACCACCGAGAACGTTTTGTACCTCCTCGGTAGCTAGTTCATTCATAAAACTAGCAGTATCATTAAATAAATCATAACCAACAGGAAGTAGTGGGGATATTTGGATATTAGCCATGATAATTCCTCCTTGTATATATTATCTTGATAAAAGATAAGTAAGATTAGATGTGATATGCACTAACCTTAGTTTTTATTCTTTCAAAAAGAATTTATAAATTCAAGGCTTTGATCCCAATGGATAAGACTTTATTGAAATAGTTGTGTCTAGCTATTGATGGCAATTAGCAATTCTTTTTCTTGCCTACAAGACTTTTTATTTTGATTTTCCGTTATATAGTAGAGATGTTTTACGCAACATCTCTACAAAAAAGTTATTTTTTCGGTGTATTATATTTATCCCAAAAAATAGACTTAATTAAGTTTGTTTTGTCTGAAATAGGACTTACGCACGAAGTAATGAAAAACCTGATTCTTTCCTAGGGATAATTCATGTAGCTTGCTTCCCGAAGGGTATTACCCCTACTTTCTAGCTATTTTGCGTAATTACTGTGAAATACCAGAAATTTTTAATTGGTAAATTCTGCCCGCAATTGGTTAACAACTCGATCTAATCCCACAGAATGGGCGGCTTTGAATAATAAGCGATCGCCTGTTTGCATAAATGTTTTTAATCTTGTTACCAAATCAGCATGATTTGTGAAACATTCGCAAGATATATTATCGGCACTATTAGCAATAATTTCCGCATCTTGACTATCAACTAATACCAATAAACCATCCAGATGCAAATTTTTGACCATTTCTCCAACTTTTTGATGTAGTTCTGGGGATCTTTCTCCTAATTCCTTCATTGCCCCTAAAACGGCAATTTTACGCTTTCCGGGTGTGTCTGCTAACAACTGCAAAGCGGCTAACATAGCTTCTGGGGCAGCATTATAGGTTTCATCTAAAATCACTACATCATTAGGTAAAGTGAAGCGTTGATTTCTACCTGTGGGCATATTTACTATAATACCAGATTGTAATAGTTGCCAATCAATTTCTAATACCTTGGCTACTGCTAAAGCTGCTAAAAAATTAGTAGCATTATGACGACCGGGTAAGGGTAAAGGTAGACGTATTCCCGCAACTTCTACAGTTTCACTATCAGTTAATATTCCTTGAATATCGCCACCAGAAAAGCCATAACTGATAACTTTACCCTGCCAGAATTTCGCTGCCGTTTCCATTAATAATGGATTATCATAATTAAGAATAGCAATACTATTATTTGGCATAGTTGCTAATAATTCACACTTAGCTTCTGCAATGGCTGCTTCTGAACCAAGTAATTCAATATGTGCTGTTCCTACATTAGTAATTACCCCAATTGTCGGTTTAGCAATTTCTGTCAATTCGGCAATTTGCCCCCTACCCCGCATAGCCATTTCGATGACAGCAAAGTTATTTTGCTTAGTCAATTCTAAAAGGGTTTTAGGGACACCAATTTCATTATTAAAATTCCCGTAGGTTTTATGAACTTTGCCTTTTGTAGCCAAAACTGCGGAAACCAGTTCTTTAGTAGTGGTTTTACCTACTGAACCTGTGATGCCAATGACAGGAATAGCAAAGCTTTCGCGCCACCATTTAGCAATTTGTTGATATGCCTTTAAAGTATCTTTAACTCGCAAAACCGGAAAACCGGGATTTTCGTAATGATGATCAACTATTGCAACTATAGCCCCTTGAGCGATCGCTGTTGGTACAAAATCATGTCCATCAAACTTTTCTCCTCGCAAAGCTAAAAACACTTCCCCTGGTTGTAAAATGCGGGTATCTGTTTGTATCCCAATACCCAACTGAGTTAAGGTAGATACAGATACATTTATAGGTTCAGCTATAAGAACTTCAACCAGTTGAGAGATAGTGATAGAGACTGACATACTGATAAACGATAGGGTATTTTAAAGGTAATAACCTTATCATTTTTTGTGTCACTTTTATTGACTGGAGTTTAGATTAAATGTAAGGATTCAGGTGAGGTGATAAGATCCCCGACTTCTTTGATTGATTATCATATTTATCTACGGTCATTAATTACCATTGAAATGTAATTTAAGCTACTTTTTTACTTAATACATAAAAACACTAAAATATCTAATTTTCTTTATATTCTCTTAGCATTTAACACTTGTGCGTAATCCCTTATACATGATATGACTAATAAAAAGATATACCGGCTATAAACAGTAATAACGCAACTATTAGATTTATGCTTGAAGTTTAACTTGCTGACTCTTTATGCAATAATTTTGACACACACTATTTAACGGACTATAGAGTTTGTGACTTTGACAAAAATTACCCCTGGACAACCACTGACTGATACACAGAAAAATGGCTTAAAGTTAGTATCCCTATTGGGTGGGGGTAAACGTGATGTAGTGTTGGCCATTGATGTAACGGAAAGTGTCGGTTTAAATGACCAAGGACGTATTCGCTTACGTCAGATAGTTGAAGACAGTCTCAAACCTGGAGATTCTGTTTATGTTGTTCCCTTTGCTCAAAATGTGGTTTTTGATGAGATTATTTCTGTAGAAAATCCATTAGGAAAACCTATATATTTTAGCAAAAAAAATTCAGAAAATATTAATAAAGTATTAGCAAAAATTCCTTTTAATTATGATCCTAACCGCTATGGTACAGATATTCAAAGAGCAGAGTTAACAGTATATCAAGGTATCGCGCAGATTAATCAAAATCGCCTTGCCAAAAATCAATCAATTAAACCACAGTCTGTTATTTGGATAACTGATGCAACCTTAGGTACTAAGCCAGGAATTACTTCCGAAATTTGGATAGAAACTCCTGCCGATAGTCCTTTTAGAATTGCGACATCACCGGAAAGTCAAGAAAGACAGAATTGGATTAAGACTTTACCTTTACAAGAGCGATCGCTCATCATTAAAAATCAAGATAGTAAAGATTATAAACTATCTGTAGTAGACCTTAATCCTACCATTCAAGAATTTTGTACACCAGCCCCCGGAGGTCAAGAAACTTGTTTAGTAAATCCTTATTTACTTAAACAGCTATGGTTTCCCGGTTCAATTTTATTATTATTAATAGCTGCTGCTGTTTGGAGTCTATGTAAATTTGCCAGATTACAAAAAAAATGGAAATTGCGAATTAGATGTGGAGATAATTCAGAAGATGAAGAAAAATTATGTATACTACCAAATAAGAAAAAAATCCCCATAGGTGAAGATAGCCCCAATTCTGTTGACTGTCCAGGAGGAGATATTCGAGGCTATTTACAACGTCAAGGAGAAAAACTTTATTTAGTCCCAATGCCAGAGGGAAACATTCAACTAAACAATAAAAAAGTGACATCAAAGACTCTCATAACCAATTCTAGATTTACGCTAAATTGTCCAGATTCACGCCAGCGTGATTATCAAATAAATGTTAAAATTGAAAAATAGTATTCAGGGGAAAAACTATGACTCAAGTATCTGCAAAAGAAACCCAATCTAGAGATATTAGTCGCACAATTTGTATCGGTTTAGGTGGAACTGGGAGAGATGTATTAATGCGAATTAGACGGTTAATTGTTGACCGTTCTGGAGACTTAAATAAGTTACCAATTGTCAGTTTTGTTCACATTGATACAGATAAATCAGCCACCCAAGTTACAGGGATTAGAACAGGGAGTACCTATCATGGTGTTGATCTGAGTTTTAAAGAAGCTGAAAAAGTCAGTGCTACCATGTCATCTAAAGATGTCACCATGTTTGTAGAAGGACTAGAACGACGTTCAGAATATAGTAGTTATGGACCCTATGATCATATTGGGAGATGGTTTCCTCCTGGGTTATTGCGGGACATTGGAGCAATTGAAGACGGTGCAAAATGTATCAGACCTGTGGGAAGATTAGCTTTTTTTCACAACTATCAAAAAATTAAAACATCAATTGTAACAGCAGAAAACCGAACGAGAGGACATGAATCTTTTTTGCTGAAATCAGGGTTAAGAATTGAACCAGGACTAAATATTTTTGTTGTTGGTTCTCTCTGTGGTGGTACAGGAAGTGGGATGTTTTTAGATGTTGCTTATAGCCTTAGAGATATCTATAGAGATGAAACTGCTAAAATTTTTGGCTATTTAGTGATTAGTCCTGATTTATATGGCAATACTAACAAAATGATTACAAATACTTACGCTGCTCTGAAAGAATTAAATTATTACAGCACTCCCGGTACAACTTTTGAAGCAGTTTACGATCTTGAAAATTCGGTAATTGTACAAAATAAAAAAGAGCCATTTGACTATGCTTATTTAATTTCTAATAAAACGCTAGGAGAATATCAGATTCTGACACAAGGTAAACTATGTAATGTGATTGCTCATAAGATTGCTCTTGATTTTTCAGGTGAATTAGCACCTGTAATGAAAAGCAACAGGGATAATTTTAAAGAAAAAATGATTGAATCAGATAAACATCCCCGTCCTAACACCCAAAGATACTTAACATTTGGACTATCAGCAATTTATTTTCCTCGTGATACTATTATTGGAATTGCTTTAACAAAGGTAGGTTTAGAGTTAGTCAGATTTTGGTTTAATGGCAAGGGTCAAAGTCCAGATCCTATTAACTTACTTGAGCAATTTTTAATTCAACATAATTGGCATAATGACTTAGGAAAACGAGATGGTTTAACTAATAAGTTAGCAGAGTCTGTAGAAGAATCTAATAAGACCTTTAGTAATAGTCTCAAAAATTGGCAAAATAAATTATCTCGGTTAATTGCTGAATGTAAAAACAAGGATGACCGTACTAATATCCGTCAGCAATTAGCAACAGAATTTTATAAACAATTTCGCACAGTGCAACCAGGAGAAACAGAAAGCATTCGCGGTTATTGGTTGACAAAATTAATGCAATCTGCTCCTAAGATTACCAAAGAACTTAATGGAAATATTGATGATTATGTGATGCAATTACTCACACCAGTAGATCCTAATTTCTCCATTAAAAACACACGCAATTGGTTAGATTCTCTGCGACACGAATTACATAAATATCAAGGGGATTTACAGGAGAAAATTACCGATTTTGGAGGCATGAAGCGCTTAGAAGATGTAGAAAGAAAATGGGAGAATGCAGAACAAACAATTGAAGATATGGAAAATAAACTAGGTATTCCCTTTGTTGATTTCAAAAACATTCCATTTCAGGACGAGTGCAAAAAAGTAATGCAAGAAGTTTACAAAATTATCAAGCATAATTTTGAATTAACTGTATTGCAAGAAACTTTAAAAATGGTCAATCAATTACAAAAGCAAGTTCAAGAAAAAGAAAAGCAAATTGCAGCTTTTAGTAGTTTAGTAGAGGACTTAGAAAGTGCTTATGAAAAAGAGGAAAGAGAATTAAAACAATTGAATTTCGATGAAATGAGTGGAGAGGCAATTTTTGATACTGAAGATATAGAACTTTGCTATCAAACAATGATACCAGAAAATGATAGTCGTCCTCAATTAATATTAGCAAGTTCAGCACTTACCGAAGAAACAGGTAGAGGAGCATCTTTGGCATTTTTTCTAAATATGGAACGCACTACTCACTCTCAGATAAAACAAGAAATTGATCTGAAAATTGATAGTTTATTTGCTTTCCGTGGTAACAATATTGTTACTTCTGTAATTAAACGCTTCATGCAAAAATACTCCTTAGCTGCGCGTTCAACTCGTTTAGCACAAATTATGCAAGAAGCTCAACCACTTTTGCGTTTAAATTTGAATGATCCTTATTTTCGAGATGAGACTGGTAAAAGTAGTAAATTAGTAGGTTATAAGAATACAGATGAATTAGAAGTCAAGCAGTTTAAAAGTTTGCTAACACAGGACTTATCTGTTCAACAAAGTGAATTAAAAGAAGTTCAAGCAGATGATGAGATATTAATTGTTAATGAATATGCTGCGTTTCCTTTGAGATTAATTAGTAGTCTGGAAAGAATGAGAAATCCATATTTACGAGAACAAAATTCTGGTACATCTTTCTTGCATAATGACTATCACGCTTCATTCCCTGATATTATTCCCCCAGATGCTAGAAGAATGGAAGAACTAGAAGATATTTTTTATCCTTGTTTAGCATTAGAGTTATTAGCAGAAAATCAGGATACTCAGGAATTAGAGTTTAAACATTATGACTCTTTTCAAGATAGTTATTATACTGCTGCTGTGAGTGCAAATTGGATGGAAGCTTTAGAAGATTTGGCAAATAACCGCAATATGGCTGATACGTTAAAGCAAATTTTGGATGATACAATTTCCCAAATGGAAAATAATCCAAAATTATGGGTAAATGAATATTTACCCAAGTTGCGTCAATTTCCTGATAAGCTGACCAGAATTTCCGAAGATAATCCTAATTCTCTCTATAAGACAAGGGTGTATACAGATAGGGATATTAAAGATAATACAAGGGAGGGCGTTATCAATCGTTTTTGGAAGAGAATGGAAGCAAAATTTAGAAACACAAATCCAATTTTACCAAGAGACAATACAGGAACTCAAAAAGCTATTGTGGGGGAAATAGTTTCTAATTCTCCCCTAGATAATATTGATAATCGCTCAAGACGACGACAAGAATTAGAGCAGCTTAAACAAGATTTAGATCAAGGTTTTATGACTTTAGAAGAATACGAACGAGAAAAAGAAAGAATTTTTCTCCAATATCCACTATAGTTTTTTATGGGTAGTTCATATCTACCCAATCCTCATAAAGTTCTTGCAGTACCAAGGGTCATTTTTATGCCACCAATACCACTTTACTTAATTCTCATCACTCTCTTTCTGGTTGTTATCCCATCTCTAGTTACTATTGTTATTCGCATATATCTTTACCGCTATTTAATAGATTTGACTAATAAAGTTCAAAGATTAATCAAAACAGGAATCAGGGGAGTACAACCGAAAATTATCCAAACATTAGAAGCTAGATTTGAACAAGCTAGTAAACAATTAGAACAGGTAAATACAGGAGCATTAATAGATCAAATTTATAGTCAGGAAAAAATCAAGGGATTTACCTGTGAACAAATAGATTATTTATGTCGCATTTTACCAAATTTACTCTTAGCTTTTGGGTTACTTGGTACTTTTTTAGGTATCACTATTAATTTATCTACTTTAAGTCAAACGATTAATCAAGCTAATGCTAGTAATGTCAGTAATTTAGTTACTGAATTGAAGAAACCATTGGAAGGAATGAGTATTGCATTTACTACCAGTTTAACAGGATTATTTTTTAGTGCTTTATTAACAGTAGTCAATTTCATCTTTAACAGTGGACTTGCTAAATATCGCTTAATTAGTTCCTTAGAAGATTATCTAGATAATGTATATTTTCCTGAAGTCCAAGGTGATACCCGTCTGGATAAAATAGTTAATAGAATGGTATCTCAACAAGATGAATTTTTAACAAATTTTGGGGAAACAGTGCGAAAAGCTGTAGAACAATCTATGGGAAAAGTCGCAAAACAAATTGCTGACGGGAATCAAGAAACTACATATTTAGCTAAACAGGTTTATGAAAAATTTACAGTTTCTGCTGGAACAATATCTCGTGCTGCTAATGAGTTTCAAAACTCTATGTCAGACTTAAATGCAACCTCTCAAATATTTAAACAGTCCGCTGAAACTTTTAATCAAAGTGAGTTTCCTCTCAAATTGTCATTAGCTGTTGTAGATTTGAGTAATACACAACAAAAATTTTCTGAGTCAGCTACAAGTTTAGCAGCAACAACGGAATTGATTATAAATGCCTTAATTGAAATAGAAAATTGTAGTCAGACTGTAATTAATTTAGGAGAAGAAATAAAATCTATGAACCAAACTTCAATTCAGGTATTAGAATTACATCAAACTAACCAAAATCTTCTCACTGAAATCATTCCCCAACTTCAGCAAGGAGCTAATAGTTATGAAAATGCGGTTAATAAATTGGATAATTTAGATCAAATAGTGCGCGATAAAGTTAATAGTTTTGATAAACTAATCACAACTATTGAGCAGTTGTTAAAAACTATGAAAACATATACAAATGATGTGAATACTACTATTAGTATAGCGTCTAATCAAATAGATGGTAATAATCAAAAACTGATGAAATTATTAGAAAATAATAATTTTCAGTTAATTTCTGAATATCAAAACGTGAGTAATGCCATTATTCAAGGAATTGACAAACAAACTAATATCAACAAGAAGGGTTTTGAGGCTAATATTAAAGGTTTGGAGCTATTAATTAAGAATCTTGAGGAATATCAACAAAAACTTGGTAACACAAATAACGATACATAAGGTGCGTTACGCTGGTGCTAACACACCCTACTGTTTAAGTTGACTAACAAATTTACAAAAATAAAACATTGCAATTATGGCTCGTCGTTCACGCTACACAGAATATAATGAAGACCTAAACGTTTGGCCAGCATTTACTGATTTAATGTCGAATGCTTTTATGATTTTAGTTTTATTTTTATTTCTAACTATTATCATATCACAAGTTACTAATATTCAAAATAAAGATGCACCACCAATTATAGTTATTAAAGATAAAGGTGATTATAGATTTGCTTTGGGTAGTGCAGAAATACCGCCAAAAATGCTAAGTTATATTTTCAGGGAAATAGTACCAGCAATAGAAACTACTAGCAACAAATATGGTATTAACGTTGTAGAAATAATTGGACACACCGACGCTACACCTAATGGTAACGTAAACAGTAATTTAGATGTCAATTTAGAAAAAGTAGTTAGTGGTACATTTCCAGTTACAAAACTTCAATATGGTTCTAATGCTGACTTGGGTTTAATGCGTGCTTTATCAGTTGTGAAAATTTTGCGTAATATTCAAAATAAGCAAGGTAGATTAAAAGGTTTATCATTTCGGGCTTATTCTGCTGCACAATTAATATTACCAAATGGCAAATTAGCGGAAGTTGCACCTGTCAAAAATCAACAACAGGACGAAACAAGAAGACGAATTGAAATCCGCTTTACCCGCTTGGGAGAAGTGCAAGAAGTTCGATGAAAATTACATTTTCTCTATCAAAATCTGATCCTTCTCCCTTCCCTGTTTAGAAAGTAAAGGTAGTCCGCAGTACCCCTATAGTAGTGGTGTCATTCCTGTTATCTCCTTCAGGATTAAAGAGAACGATCGCACCTGGAGTAATACTGATATTATCACTCACGCGGAAACGGTAATAACCTTCTAAATGGTAAGGTGTAGCTCTATTTACCTCTGGTACACCCGCATCAGTAAGTGTGGCAGATCCACTAACATCTGTGCGGTAGAGAGGTTGTCCAAATAGTAACCCTGCATTATTACCCTGTTTGATAACATCCTTAAAGTGTAAACCTACCATCCAACTGGTGAAGGTTGTGGAAGCATTTACAGCAGGATTAGGAGAAGAATCATCTACAAACATGGCTGCACCATAACCGGATAAAGCCACTTTGGGAGAAAAACGCCAATTAACAGTTCCACCAAATGAGTTGAGTTTCACAGGTGTTCCCAGTGGCACACCAGCTAAAGCACCACTGTCAAAACCTGAACCAATATCACTTTTAGTTAATCCTGTACCTAAAATATTGATTTGGTGATAACTATTGGCATAGTTCAACCCAATATCTATAGATTTAGAGGGTTTAAAAGTTAGTTGTGTGGCAATTACACTACTACCACCAAATAGCCCTGATCCTAAAGGTGTATTAGAAACTCCAGGCGCTATGTTAGGTGCATCTTGAGGTATGTTTGCATTTACACTACCGTATAAAACTCGCAAATCTAGTTGAGGCGATATGCTGTAAATAAACCCAGCCGCAGAGGCTAAACCAGAACCAGAAGTACCGCCAGAAACCCGCACCACAGGGTTTAAATTACCAAAGCGAGATATAGATTCTTGTCCCTCTCCATAGAAGGGTGTAACCGCAGGGAAAGCATCAGATACTTCCGCACCAGTCCCCGCAAATAGGGTTAATTTGTTAGCAACGGGGAAGATATACAGCAGTTTGTAAAGCTGAATAGAGTTTGCACCAACGGCGGATAAATCTTTGGGGTTAACTCCGGGAAATTGGGGTTCAAAGCTAGTCCGGGCGCTGCTGGAACTAAGAATAGAGGAAGATAATCCTAAACTACCTTGGACACTACTACCATCAGCTAAGAAATTATGAGCTTGTAATCCGGTGATGAGTAAATCTTTACCTGTAAAACTTGTAGTTAAGTTTAACCGTACTCGGTTATTTAAAACTATGTTCGGGTCACTGCCACCAGGAGTACCACCAGTTGCACCAATGGCCGAAACAATGGCTTCTCCACTTAATTTAGTAGTGGTAGAAAATTGATTTTTTTCTAACTCTGCTGTCCGTGCTTCTACTGCATCTACTCGTCCCCGTAATGTAGCTAATTCGGCGGCAAAGTCTTCTTGCAATTTTCGCAATGTCATTATATCTTGCTTAGATGGTAAATCAGCAGTAGCAGTAGCTAATAACTCATTAATTCTATCCAAACAAGCATTTAAACCGGCTGCAAATTCATAACGACTTAAAGCCCGATTACCGCGAAATGTGCCATTAGGATATCCTGCAATACAGCCATATCTTTCCACTAAAGATTGTAATGCACTAAAAGCCCAGTCTTTAGGTTGAACATCGGAAAGTTGGGATACAGATGTTACCTGTCCTGCGGATGAATCTGTGTTTTTGGTGTCTTGGGTTGGTAAAGGGGTGATTTTTTCAGTCGTTAATGTTTGTCGAGGAACGTCCGCAGACTTGATATTTTGATGATTAGGTATGTCCTCTACTGAATTAGCAAAACCTTCAGCGAATCCATCTGATGCTTGTACGGGAAATGATAAAGATAATATATACATTATCCCTAGAGTACAAGCACTAGCTATTTTTATATTCATGATTACTCCTCACCTATTAGTTAAGAAACTTTTAACTTTTATATCAACATATCCTAGACTATGGTATGTATATATACTGATATATTAGAGTTTCTTATGTTCCTAATAATATTCTCAATTTAGAGCAATTTAGGTTAATTTTTATAACATAAATTACCAGAGTCAGATCCCCTACTTCTTAGAGGATGTCTGAGAAGTGTCATATTTGATTGAGATATTCCCTTACCCCCCCAGGGCATTTTCATTCTCGGGGGTAAAAAAGAAAAGAAAAGTGATCTTTTGTTGATAAAATTACAAAAAGATTACTATTTTTTATCTTTTAAAATATGTTAAATAGTTTACCTTATTAGTAACACTAATTTTGAATGTTTACAGAAGTTGTGGTTTTATATCAATAAAAGATGGACAGTCATGGTTAGGAAAAAACTGGGAAAAAATATTGTTATTCAATTATGAGTGACTTTCACCTCATTCTTGCGTTTTTGATGATTCTTGATGAACAATAGCTAATTTAACTATAAAATTAGATCCTATATATAACTTGCTTTTGACAGATATATAACCACGGGAATGACGAAGTAACAGTTTAACAATTGTTAACCCTAAACCAGCACCATTATTATCCGTAGATAGTCTCGTCCTGATGCGATAGAAGCGATCAAAGATTTTGGGAATATCACTTTCAGCAATACCAATACCTGTATCACGAATTTCTAATAGAATATAATCCCCTTGTACTTTAGCAGATACCAATACTTGACCACCTGTAGGAGTAAATTTCAGGCTATTATGTATTAAATTGATCATAATTTCTCTCAAACCTCCGCTAACACACCAAACGGATGGTATTTGCTCAGGAATTGTGTAGCTAATCATAATCCCTTTTTCCTGTGCTAATGCTTGGTAGGTGCTGACTACACCAGGAATAATATCTGATATATTCACTGGTTCTAATTTTGTCTGTAGTAGGTTGCGTTCTAGTTCTAATAAATGCAATAATCCACTGATCAGAGAATTTTGACGATCGCATTCCTGATTGACTATTTGTAAATAAAGTTCTCGTTGTGCTGCTTTCAGATGTGGAGAGTTTAATAATGATAATGCTGTTTTAATATGTGTTAATGGTGTTCGTAATTCCTGACAAATATTATTTAAATATTCATGGTTTAGATATTCTTGATTATCTATATTTTGATGATTTTGTCTATCTTTTATGATCTTTCTATTCAAGGTTTGTTGATTTATTTCCTCTTGTCGTTGCATTTGTTTTATCCATAACTTATTCATCAGCATAACTGCTGGTGTCTGGGGAAAAGTAAAATCAGTATTTATAGTAGGTACATCAGATGGATTTGCTTTTTTTATCTCATTGACCACCTTCTGAATTATCTCACCATCAAAGGTATTTATAGTTAATAATGGAGACTTTTTTTCCTGATTTTGATTTTTCTCGTTTTTTGCTACTATTAAACTACAAAATTCCGGGGATAAAATTAGTAAAAAATATTCTTGTTTCAGTTGAAAATTGCTAGATAAAATTATCTTAATATATCTATCGCTAAATTCTTGTTTATTGGTTTGATAATTATAAATATGATGAATATTTAGGGATTCTTGATAACGTTCAATTTCTGAATACCATAGTTTTCCCGATGGTAATTTGACTAATATTGTGGCTATAATTTTTTGCTCAATGAGTAAATCTATATTTGCTCTTACTGTTGAGAGAAGTGTGATCGGAGTTAGTAATACTGGTATAGTCAATTTGGAAACATTCAAAGTTAAATTGTAAATTGAAAAATCTTTAATTAAATAATAATTCATGATTTGTAGAGTGATTTTAGTAATATTTTACGGAAAAATGAACCACGAATAAACGACAATTTTAGAGATATTTAGGTTAAGTTCCGAATTTCCAAGAGAGTTGCAATTTATATCAATACAGTTGAATTAAGAATTTTTTCTTCTCTTTTCTCTGTGTTATCTGTGCCTAGAGTGGTTCGTTTAAAAATTGGCTTATAGATATTTTATATTTATCAAACTGATTTTGCCATAAATAAAAATATTTTTTGATTTTTTGAAGGTGGGGTTTCCCCACCCCTACAAATTATACCATTTTGGATTTTGAATTGTGAAATTCTTGATATCTTATAGCGGTATGCACTTGAATGAGATACAGAATTTACCTAAAAAACTATACACTCTCATGACTTTCAACCCTGTTCCCTGTTCCCTGCTATAGCTTTTCATCTTTCCATTTGTCCAATTCATTTTTCAAATTGGTGTTAATTTTGGTTATTTATTCTTTGGTTTAAAGCGGCCCGCGCTTGTTCTCTATCATCAAAATGGATTTTTTCAGTACCGAGAATTTGATAATCTTCGTGACCTTTACCAGCCAATAATACACCATCCCCAGGTTGAGCCTGTAAAATTGCGGTATGAATTGCCCTAGAGCGATCGCTGATAACCATTGGTTGTACTATATCAGGAATCCCTGCGAGTACATCCTGTAATATCCTCTTTGGGTCTTCCGTGCGGGGGTTATCTGAAGTCACCACAGCTACATCAGCCAGTTCCGCCGCTATTTTACCCATTTTCGGGCGTTTTGTGCGATCGCGATCGCCTCCACAACCAAATACACAAATCATTTTACCAGGTATAAATGGGCGAGCAGCTTTCAATAAATTCTCTAAGCTGTCGGGAGTATGGGCATAGTCTACAATCACGCTAATATCTTGCTGTGGACTAACTTGCACCCGTTCCATGCGTCCTGGAACACCAGGAAACCCAGGAATGGCATTCACTACCGATTGCAAATCTAACCCCAAATGGACAACCGCACCCACAGCAGCTAAAAGATTTTCTAAGTTATATTGACCAACTAAAGGCGAACTAAAAGCGACATTTCCTTTAGGAGTATGTAAAATTCCACTCACACCATTGGGTTGATAACTTAAATCACTCATCCAGAAATCTGCGGTATCATCGTTAACGCTATAACTCCAAACTTGTTCCCGATACAAAGATGCAATTATGCGTTTACCGTAGATATCATCAGAGTTGATAATTGCTTTTCCTTGGAAATAATGAGGACTAAATAACAACGCTTTCGCCCCAAAATAGTCCTCCATATCCTTGTGATAGTCTAAATGGTCTTGGGTGAGGTTAGTAAATACACTCACTTCAAAAGCACAACTTAATACTCTCCCTTGGTCTAAAGCATGAGAACTAACTTCCATTACCGCAGTTTCACACCCAGCATTCATGGCTTCGGCTAATTGCTTTTGTAAATCTACTGCAAAAGGGGTAGTATTCACAGCAGTTTCTGCAAAACCAGGCCAGCGTGTGTAAAGTGTACCTATTAAAGCCGTCGGTAAATTAGCGTGAGTTAAGAAATATTCAATTAGGTGCGTAGTGGTAGTTTTGCCATTTGTCCCCGTCACACCCACCATTTTCAATTTTTGTCCTGGATAACCATAAAAAGCCGCCGCTATTTGGGCGCAAGCTTTAGTCGTATTATCGGCACTAATGACCACAGAGTTTGCCGTAGGCGGATTTTTTTGCATTGCTGCCGGGGAAACTATGGCCGCCACAGCACCGGCAGCTAAAGCACCCGGCCAAAACTCCCCACCATCTACCCTCGTTCCTGGCATCCCAATAAACAAATCTCCCGCAGTACAGGCATGAGAATTAGTTTTCAATCCCTGAATATCAATATCTGGTATATTTACACACTCAATACCATCTACAGCCGCTAATAATTCCCGCAATTTCATCTAGTGAACCTCGCCACAAGCTTGTCTTGCGCTTATTTAAACATTATTTTTTTATTTATGGGGAGAGATACAACAAAATTCAGAAAACCTCTTCAGGTGGATGCCAACCAGCAGAAACCCAGGCTTGTCTAACAGTAACTGCGTAGATATTATTAAGTTGTAAAGCTAAAACTGTAACACGATCACAGGCAGTTAATCCTATGATATGTGTACCATTGTTAGTATAGCAATCCTCAATTATTTATGAACAACAAGATACCCGACTTCTCTAAGAAGTCGGGTATCTGGCTAAATTAAGCAGTTTTCACATAATCACCTAACATTTTTTCCAACCGTTCCACACTGAGACGAGGAGAAGGACGAGGTATAGGTTTTTCCTCGCCGTCCTTAGTCACTAAATACAGTACAGGAATTTCATATTGATACGCTGCAAACCAATCATCACGGGTGGTAATATCGCGCACTTCTAACTCAAAACTGAGGTTTTTGATTTGTGCTAATTTTTCCTGTAACCCTTCACAAAGATGACAACCGGGTTTGCTGTAGAGAATTAATTGCATAAGTTGGGATTTAATGAAGGTAAACCGTGACTTTTTTCATATTTTTATAGCAGATGTCCGATCATAATTGAGATTCAGGTATGATAAAACTCACCACATACAAAGACTTTCAACCCTTCTACTATAGCTGTTACCAAAATTGTAACGGTGGAGGATTTATCAATCTGTCCATGAGATAGTTAACAAGTCATACATGATCAACGTCTGACTGAATAGACACCGGAAAATCAAGGAGTAATTGAGGCAAAAGAATGAACCTACAGAAATTGAATTCTGTCAACAGCAATTTTCTACAACGACGTTACGGCGTAAGCTTGGGAAGACGTTATGCTTTAGCTGCTGCTAGTGTGATGCTTTTGAGTGTTTTTGGTTTTTATTCAGTAGATAACGCTAAGAGTGTTGTATCTAAGTCTGATCTCCAAGGTTCTGGTACCAATTTTATATGAAGAACCAAAATTTTATCCTACTCTCATTAATTCTTTACCCATTTTTATCAAACTTCTATCTAAAGGTGGATGGAACAGGATAGAATGGTGCGTTATGGATTCATCCTAACGCACTCTACAATGATACAATATATGGTGGTGTGTTAATTTGGGAACACCCAACGCAATAATATTATCAATATGTTGGGTTTCGTTTTTCAACCCAACCTAAATTACTTCTTGAATTACAGGAATTAGAAAAAAATCTGTATATATTTCATAACTAATTGCTAAATATAAAAAACGTTCTGATTCTGCTTTTTTTTAAATGTAACGGTAATTAAGTGTTTGTCCTAAAGCTTTATGAAATTCACTGATAGTTTATTTACCTAAAAAAGATTTTATTTCAACTGCTATTTTTTGACCTTCCTTCATATAAACTTATAATAACACCCTTCTCCTATTCTATCCTCCCTCTGTGCCTCCGCGTCTGGAGCGTGAGAAATAAAAAAAATAAATCCCAGCGCAATATTACCTCTTCTCTTCTCTTCTCTTCCTTCGCGCTCTTCGTTCCTTCGTGGTTCATTAAATAAACCCATAACACAAAACGAGAAAAAAGGGATAAGCAAAAAGCCTATCCCCAAAAAATCAACTAAATGAATTACGTTCCAGAAGTCCAAGAATTGATATAGTCAATTTGCTCGGCTGTCAAACTATCAATGAAAATGCCCATAGCTTGCAACTTCAAACGAGCAATTTCTTCATCCACTTCTCTAGGAATAGAATGCAAACCAGCGGCTAAACAACCCTTATTCTTCACCAGGTATTCAACAGCTAATGCTTGGTTAGCAAAACTCATATCCATAACTGCGCTGGGGTGTCCTTCAGCAGCAGCCAAATTAATCAAACGTCCTTGTCCGAGTACAACTATGGATTTACCATTTGTCAATTTATACTCTTCAGTGAAAGGACGAACATCCTTGATTTCCTTAGCATTAGCGGCTAAGTATTTCAAATCAAGTTCCAAATCAAAGTGACCAGAGTTACAAACGATTGCACCGTCCTTCATGACATCGAAGTGTTCACCGCGAACGACGTGCTTGTTACCTGTGACAGTAATGAAGATATCACCGTGAGGCGCTGCTTCTGCCATTGGTAGCACCCGGAAACCATCCATAACGGCTTCAATTGCCTTGATGTGGTCAACTTCGGTGACAATGACGTTTGCACCCATGCCACGGGCGCGGAGGGCTGTACCCTTACCACACCAGCCATAACCGACAACAACAACAGTTTTACCAGCTAACAAAATATTGGTAGCGCGGATAATCCCGTCTAAGGTAGATTGACCTGTACCATAGCGGTTATCAAAGAAGTGCTTGGTGTCTGCGTCGTTGACGTTCATCGCGGGGAAGGTGAGAACGCCTTCTTTAAACATGGCGCGTAACCGCACGATCCCGGTGGTGGTTTCTTCGGTACTACCAATTAAATCTGCAATTTGGTGTTGACGATGTTGAACTAATTCTGCTACCACGTCGCTACCGTCATCAACAATGATGTTGGGGCGATGATCTAAGGCGATTTGCACGTGGCGGTTATATGTAGCGGCATCTTCGCCTTTTTGAGCAAATACGGCAATGCCATGATCGGCTACAAGACTAGCTGCTACGTCATCTTGAGTTGATAGGGGGTTACTGGCAATTAATACAGCATCAGCACCACCAGCTTTGAGGGCGATCGCTAAATGTGCTGTTTCTGTGGTGACGTGGGCGCAAGCTGACAGGCGTAAACCGGCGAAGGGCTTTTCTTTCTCAAAGCGATCGCGGATTTGCTTCAATACGGGCATTTCTCTTCCAGCCCATTCAATGCGTTGTCTTCCCAAGGGAGCGAGGGCGAGGTCTTTAACCTCGTGCTTTAAGGGAGCAGTTACGGTCATGAAAATTATCCTCTAAAAAATGAAACAGGTTTATAAACCTTCACGTACTTTAACAATATTTTCTGACAACTAGCCATATTTTCTCGTAAATACTGATTCCCGATTTATCAGCAAAGGTAATTTTTCCATATCATATGCCAAAATATACCAGATTTGATATAATAAAAATATGGAACAAACTGATAAACCTGTAGTTTAGTTGCATAGACAGGTGAAAACTCCACCATTCACAGACACAGCACGAATAGAAACTGGTGTATTACTGCGGCAATTACAGCAAGGTGAAAATCTGGAAATGTCTCATTCTCGGCCAATGCCAAGTATTGGAACACGCTGTCATGAATTAAGGGTCAGAGATATAGATAAAAATTGGAGAATTATTTATAGAATTGACGATGAACACCAGATAGTGTAATTGATACCTGCAAAAAAAAGATTAAGTAAATATGAAAGAGATTAAGAAGATAAAATTTTATGGATAAATTAAAGAGAGAACGTCTAGAAGCTAAAGGTTGGAAAATTGGCACAGCGACAGAATTTTTGGAATTAACTCCAGAGGAAGTAGCATTAGTAGAAATTAAATTAGCTCTCAGTCGCAACTTGAAAGTAAGAAGACAAAATTTAATGACTCAGACTGATTTAGCCAATAAAATTCATTCTAGTCAACCCAGAATTGCTAATGCTGAAAATGGAGATGCTTCTGTTTCCATTGAGTTATTAATACGTGCAATATTGGCTACTGGTGCTACTCCCCAGGATATTGGCCAGATAATTGCTAGTGTTCAGGAGTGAGACTATTTTTTTGATAACTAGCCATATTTTATCATAAATACTTATCAGCTAGTTCATACTACCTTCACCTGAGTTATAAGCAATTTCAATACCTGATCTAACTTTTGGTTTTTTCATCTTTCTCTGGTAAGACTATAGCAACCTTGCGAGTTACCCAAGGAGGTATGTGAGTGCTAGTTCAATTTTTAGCTATTACGGGTTCAATGATCATATCTATTGCACCTATACCTAAAGCTACAGCCCAAACTTCAGAGAATTTACACAAAACTGCATTTATCAAAACAGCATTAACCCAACCACAACCAGAAACGCAAACTCAATTTTTTCAACAAGTTGGTATTGCTACTGCTAGTACCATCACTATGATAATCATGAGTTGGGGAGTCCGTCGTTTCCAAAAACGTTTAAGTAATAATTTACTAAAATCCTCTGAGTCTAATTCCCTAGAGGATCAACCCATTACCAAATTAATTAATCAACAACAACAGCAACATCTCCAGGAAGTTAAAACTAGACTATTTCAACTCGCGCAAGCTGGAATTTGGGTCAGTGGTAGTTTAATTATTTTAGGACTATTTCCTGCTACCCAAGCCCTACAAATTGCGGTTCTCACCATTGCCAAAATTCCCATCAAATTAATAGTTGTTGGTGTGGTAACGTATGTCATAGTCCGGTTTAACTATGCCATCATAGATCATTTTACCTCTACCATCATCAGTAGTGGAGCATTACTAACTCCAGAAACTTCCGAACGTCTACAATTGAGAATATCCACATTTTCCGGTGTTACTAAAAGTATCACCACCATTATTTGGGTAAGTACAGGAATTTTAATGTCCTTAATTGCCTTGGGAATAAATATTGTTCCTCTTCTCGCTGGTGCTGGTTTAGTTGGTGTAGCGGTATCTCTCGCTTCTCAAAATCTAATTAAAGATGCAATTAACGGCTTTTTAATTATTTTAGAAGATCAATATGCCCTGGGTGATATGATTACAGTAGGTACTGTGGGCGGTTTAGTGGAAAAATTAAATTTGCGGATGACTCAAGTACGAGATGCGGAAGGACGTTTAATTACTATTCCTAATAGTGAAGTCAAAATAGTAGCTAATCTTTCCAGTCGTTGGTCACGGGCAGATTTAACTATTCCAGTTTCTTATCAAGCTAATATAGATGAGGCTTTAGAATTAATAGAAAACGTTGCTTTAGAGATGAATGAAGATCCCGAATGGCAACATCAAATTTTAGAAAAGCCTAATGTGTTGGGAGTAGAGAATTTTAGCGATCGCGGTTTAATGATTCGTGTATTAATTAAAACCCAACCTCTCAAACAATGGGGTGTAGCGCGAGAATATCGTCGTCGTTTAAAAATCAGCTTAGACGCAGCCGGAATTTACATACCCGTACCCCAACAAGCAAATTGGGTAAATGGATTTTAATTACAGGACTTACGCAACTGGTACATTCGTAGGGTGTAGTTCGGCAAGCTCACCAACCACGTCAGATATCAACAATCTGTTTATTTGGAGGATTTATGCAGTCTGACGCACTATACAACAGATTTTTGGTGTGACACTTGCATAAGTAAGCGGAGTAGGGGCGAACGGCCGTTCGCCCCTACTATTAGATTTTCCTTATCACTCAATTCAGTAATTGATAATTAAAAAAAATATATCATTAGCATTAGAATTAAATTCTTTTATATTTTTCCATTCAAAGCTATCATTAAGGACATTACCAAAGATGATAACCTACAGGTAGCATTTATGAGTGAACAACTATTAGAACAAGATGCAATTAATAGCATTGAAGATAAAGAGATTGACTTAGAAGGTGCTTTTCAAGAATCTCAAATTCAAGACATTCTGGATAAATTAGATCAGGAATTAGTCGGATTAAAGTCCGTTAAAAACAAAATTAAAGAAATGGCGGCCTTGTTACTAGTTGATCGCATTCGTAAAAGCGTAGGATTGGATGCAGGTGCGCCAAGTCTCCACATGACATTTTTAGGTAATCCTGGCATGGGCAAAACTACCGTAGCCATGCGGATGGCAGAAATTCTCTATCGTTTAGAATATATACGGAGAGAAAATGTCATGTTAGTAACCAGAGATGACTTAGTTGGTCAAGGAATTGGCCAAACAGCACCCAAAACCAGAGAAGTTTTAAATAATGCTATGGGTGGCGTATTATTAGTAGATGAAGCCTACACATTATATCGTCCAGATCATCCTGGGGATTTCGGCTTAGAAGCCATTGAAATACTTATGCAGGTCATGGAAAACCAAAGAGATGATATTGTAGTTATTCTCGCCGGTTACAAAACACAAATGGAGCATTTTTTCCATAGTAATCCTGGTATGAATTCCCGCATTGGCTTACATATTGAATTTAATGATTATAGCGTTGACAATTTAATGATTATTGGTCAATCTATAGTCAAGTCCCAAAACTATTGTTTTAGTCCAGAAGCGGAAACAGCCTTTCGAGAATATTTAATTAGACGTAAAACAATGCCCCATTTCGCTAATGCTCGCAGTGTTAGAAATGCCATAGATAGAGCAAGATTACGTCAAGCAAATCGTTTATTAGGTAGTGGGAAAAAATTAAATAAACAGGATTTAATTACCATTGAAGCTGTAGATATTTTGGCGAGTCGAGTATTTAGAGAAGGTGTTCCTGATTGCGAAACAGAAAGTTAGATATAGCGGTATGTACTTGAATGAAATACAGAATTTACCTGAAAAACTATACACTCTCATGACTTTCAACTCTGTTCCCTGCGATGCACTGAGCTTGCGATGCCCTGAGCGAGTCGAAGGGTCGAAGTGTTCCCTACTATAATTTGATAATTGGTGATTGGTGATTGGTGATTGTAAAATAATCAAAAATCCAAAATCCAAAATCCACCACCGCCCTGTTTAGAGTATAAAATAAAACAGGGTGAATTTTTATTGCCCCCTTGCCGATATAGTACATTTATACTTTACTATAGAAATAGTCTTGAAACCCGAAAAGACTTCTGGAACATTGACTAGAACAGGATATTAAGGGCTATTTCTATGATCAAGCATTATATTCTCAATCTTAACCCCACCGCCAAACATGAATGGGATCGTTGTATTTTACGTGATCCCCTGACTGCAAAACGTCCAGATATGGCTAAATTAATTTCCGAAGCCGTAGGTTCAGATACAGGTAGTTATTTAGTTAGTGTAAATATTGAAGTCACCGTATTAGAACAAGCATCAGGGCAAGTAGTAGAACAGCTTTCGCTACCATTTCCAGAAGGGAATATAGCATCAATGCTAAGAGAAGCAGCGTAGATATTTAACGATAAACAATACCTTGTCCATTTTCTGTAGGTTTGGTTAAGCAACAGCGCAACTAAAAGTATTTGTTGGGTTTTATGCTTCAACCCAACCTAAAAATCTAATTATTAGTACGCCATTAATTGCTAAGACTAGTCTCGTTTATTAACATTTTAACAAAACTTAAATAACACAATGGTGACTAATCTCGCAGAAACAAAAAATAGGCTGTGTCAAAATGTAGTCAAAACCAAAAATATTCTCAAACAATTTAGCATTGGTATATCATAAATAAGAAGATTCTCCACTTATTAAAAAAGTTGAAGAAGTGGGGAATTTGGTGAATTTTTAATTTGCTTTCTTAATTAACTATTCTACACTGCGGGTTTCTTTTTTACAAAGATATTGGAGACTTTAATGTAATATAATTTTCGTGATATAATAAATAGCTGAATCAATATTTTGTTATCATCAACAGTCAACATCTACCAACAATAAAAAAACCTATGCTTACCCAAGATAAAAAACAAATCAACTGGAAACCCATTATCAAAAAATTTGTCGCTGTAGTTGGTGAAAAAGGGGTAGTTCAACGCAAAGAAGAACTGCTGACTTATGAATGTGACGGTTTAACCAGCTATAAACAATGTCCTCCAGTTGTAGTATTACCCAGAACCACAGAACAAGTATCAGAAATTGTAAAAATTTGCAATCAATTCTCCGTTCCTTTTATTGCTAGAGGTTCAGGAACAGGTTTATCAGGTGGTGCTTTACCAACAGAAAATTCCATTTTAATTGTCACTTCTTTAATGAGACAAATCCTCAGCATTGATTTAGAAAATCAACGGGCGGTAGTGCAACCAGGAGTTATTAATAGTTGGGTGACACAAGCAGTTAGCGGGGCTGGTTTTTATTTTGCACCAGACCCTTCTAGTCAAATTATTTGTTCAATTGGTGGCAATATTGCTGAAAATTCTGGAGGAGTACATTGTTTAAAATATGGTGTTACTACTAATCATGTTTTAGGTTTAAAACTTGTGCTTCCAGATGGGGAAATTGTTGATGTTGGCGGACAAATTCCCGAAATGCCAGGTTATGATTTAACAGGTGTATTTGTAGGTTCGGAAGGAACATTAGGAATTGCCACAGAAATCACTTTAAAAATTCTCAAAACTGCGGAATCAATTTGTGTATTATTAGCAGATTTTACCAGTGTAGAAGCTGCGGCCGCCAGTGTTTCTGATATTATCAGCGCGGGAATTATTCCCGGTGGTATGGAAATGATGGATAATATTAGTATTAATGCTGTAGAAGATGTTGTTGCTACTAATTGTTACCCCCGTGATGCTACAGCTATTTTATTAGTAGAAATTGATGGCTTAGAAGTGGAAGTTGCTGCTAATAAACAGCGCGTGACAGAAATTTGTAAAAAGAATGGGGCGCGAAATGTGACTACTGCCAGTGACCCAGAAACAAGATTAAAATTATGGAAAGGCAGAAAAGCAGCTTTTGCGGCTGCGGGTCATGTCAGCCCAGATTATTATGTGCAAGATGGGGTCATTCCTCGCACTCAATTACCCTATGTTCTTCAAGAAATTGAAAGATTAAGTCAGGAATATGGTTATCCTATTGCTAATGTTTTTCATGCTGGAGATGGGAATTTACACCCGTTAATTTTATTTGATAACTCTATCCATGGAGAGTTGGAAAAGGTAGAAGAATTGGGAGGAGAAATTCTTAAACTGTGTGTGAAAGTAGGTGGCAGTATTTCCGGTGAACATGGTATTGGTGCTGATAAAAAATGCTATATGCCAGATATGTTTAGCGAAACTGATTTAGAAACGATGCAATGGGTAAGAGAGGTATTTAATCCCCAAGGTTTAGCAAATCCTGGGAAGATTTTCCCCACACCCCGCACTTGTGGAGAAGGGGCCAAAGCATCTATTCAACAATTCTCAACTGTAGAAAGATTCTAAGTAAAAATTCAGCAAATGTAGAAAATGTAGGTTGGGTTAAGCGACAGCGAAACCCAACAAATGGCTTTCGGTAAATTTTTAAACTCCTCAAATAACCTTTCAATGTTCGATAGTAGGGGTAATACCCTATAGCTTTGCCATGCAAGCTACATGAGTTACCCCTACTCAAGAATCAGGTTTTGAGTTCCATCTTGCCTAAGTCCTATAAATGTTGGGTTTCGTTCCTCAACCCAACCTACGTAAGTTTTTAGATAGGTTTATTGATCTAATTATCGTGACTGGGAAAC
>OGVQ01000018.1_pt1 | contig 51585 bp, 39 predicted proteins | sample 1575801 | NCBI WGS metagenome assembly OGVQ01 (sample SAMN07581550, study PRJEB24739) | freshwater metagenome | place: Singapore | collected 2015-04 | reverse complement strand
GAAGACGGCATACGAGATGCGCGAGAGTGACTGGAGTTCAGACGTGTGCTCTTCCGATCTCCGACTTCTCTAAGAAGTCGGGGATCTCAACCTCTCGATATTTATAAAAATATCACTCAATTTCTCCCACGAGTGGCGCAAAAATAGAGAACGTGGGGGTTGACATTCAATTTTAAATCTGTTATCATGAAATTGATAAGGAAGAACTATCATGAAATAATTCCACTAGCTTGGGATGACGCGGGGAAAACCAATACATAATTCCGAGTATCTCCGTTTCCGTCAGCTTTGGCGGACGTTGCCCATTCTACTATGCTTTATATATAGTACGGCAGGGAAGAAGCCTACACCACAAGAAGTTGGTATCAAAGAAAAGTAGGCTATTGCCAATTTAATTAAATCAACCTAACAATGAAGGGGAATTTGCCAAAAAGCTGTTAGTTAATAACTAGGACTTTTTGCCAAACTTGATTTTAATTGCAGATTGATTGTGATGAATATAGCTAATTTTCCCTGGCTGACGATAATTATTTTGTTTCCGATAGCCGCATCACTACTACTTCCTATCATCCCAGATAAAGACGGCAAAACGGTACGCTGGTATTCTCTGGTCGTGGGATTGATAGATTTTGTCCTGATTGTCTGGGCTTTTTATACTGGGTATGATTTCTCGAATCCCGATTTGCAACTGGTGGAAAGTTATCCCTGGGTTCCGCAGTTGGGTTTGAATTGGTCTTTAGGGGTTGATGGCTTGTCTATGCCTCTAGTCCTCTTGACTGGGTTTATTACCACTCTGGCGATTTTAGCAGCTTGGCCTGTGACTCTCAAGCCGAAATTATTTTATTTTTTGATTTTGGCAATGTATGGAGGTCAAATTGCTGTTTTCGCTGTCCAGGATATGCTGTTATTTTTCCTGGTGTGGGAGTTGGAACTTGTACCGATATACTTCCTGTTGTCAATTTGGGGAGGTAAAAAGCGCCAATATGCCGCGACAAAATTTATTTTATACACTGCGGGCGGTTCACTGTTTATTTTGTTGTCTGCCTTGACAATGGGATTTTATGGCGATACGGTCACTTTTGATATGCGATCGCTCGCCATGAAAGATTTTGGACTAAATTTACAACTGTTACTCTACGCTGGTTTTCTCATTGCTTACGCTGTCAAGTTGCCTATTATTCCCCTCCATACCTGGCTACCAGATGCCCACGGTGAAGCTACAGCACCCGTACATATGTTATTGGCAGGGATTTTGTTAAAAATGGGTGGTTATGCCTTAATTCGCATGAATGCCCAAATGCTACCCGATGCCCATGCTTATGTTGCCCCAGCGTTAGTGGTTTTGGGGGTAGTAAATATCATCTACGCGGCGTTAACGTCCTTTGCCCAGAGGAACTTAAAACGGAAAATTGCCTACTCTTCAATTTCCCACATGGGCTTTGTTCTCATTGGGATTGCCTCTTTCACCGATTTAGGTTTGAGTGGGGCAATGTTACAAATGGTTTCTCATGGCTTAATTGGGGCGAGTTTATTCTTTTTAGTTGGTGCAACTTATGACCGGACACACACCTTAATGTTAGATGAAATGGGTGGTGTGGGTAAGAAAATGCGGAAGATTTTTGCTATGTTTACAACTTGTTCTATGGCATCTTTAGCATTACCAGGAATGAGTGGTTTTGTAGCGGAATTAATGGTATTTGTGGGCTTTGCTACAAGCGACGCTTATAACCCAACTTTCAAGGTGATTGTCATTTTCTTGATGGCTGTTGGTGTGATTTTAACGCCAATTTATTTACTTTCCATGTTGCGTGAGATTTTCTACGGACAAGAAAACGAAGAGTTAGTTTCTCATCAGGCTTTAATAGATGCTGAACCCCGTGAAGTTTTTATCATTGCTTGTTTGTTAATACCGATTATTGGGATTGGTTTCTATCCTAAGTTATTAACGCAAATGTATGATGCTACAACTGTGCAGTTGACTGCAAGATTACGTGATTCTGTCCCTACTTTGTTAGCAGAGAAAGCAGTTGAAAATGTTTCTTTAACTGCGCCAATAATTGGTAATTAATTGCTAATTCAATCTAGGATGTATCATGAGGGTGGGTTTGATACCTGCCCTTTTTTATTTGTACTATGGCAAAATTCAGCCGTAGGGGTTTAGGGTTTAGTAGTGTTAAACCTCTACATAAATATACCACTATATCCTTTATGATTTATAATACACAAAAACAGGGTTATTAAAGCAACATTCTATGATTGGTAGTATTCTCCGGCAACGTTACAAGATTGTCAAACAACTAGGTGCAGGTGGGTTTGGGGAAACTTACCTTGGAGAAGATTTAGATATTCCCGTGACTCCTAAACCGGTTTGTGTGGTTAAACGTTTACAACCTACAGCTATTGCCCCAGAAATTATCCGTTTATTTGAACAAGAAGCACAAATATTATATCAATTAGGACAAAATCACGATCAAATTCCTAAATTGTTCAGCTATTTTCAGGAAGGACAACAATTCTATTTGATTCAAGAATTTATAGATGGCTATGATTTAACTCAAGAAATAACACCTGGTAAAAAGTTAGGTGAAAATGATGTAATTCAACTATTACGAGATATTTTAGAAATCTTGGTTTATGTCCATGAAAATAAAGTGATTCACCGAGATATTAAACCTGCCAATATCATGCGACGCAAAAATGGAAAGTTAGTATTGATTGATTTTGGGTTAGTTAAACAAATTAATAATACAATTGCTTTAAAGTCAGGTTTTACGAGTCGGACTGTTGGTATTGGAACATATGGATATATGCCTTCAGAACAGGGTTATGGTAAGCCGAAATTGAGTAGTGATATTTATGCTTTGGGGATGACAGTAATTAAAGGATTAACTGGAATTTCTCTGAATACATTATCAGAAGATGAGGATGGAGAAATTATTTGGAGTAATTTAGTTTCAGTTAGTAATAAATTAGAGAATTTTATTACTAAAATGGTGCGTTATGATTGGAGACAACGTTATAAAGATGCAAAGGAAGCATTAGAAGAATTAAATCAACTTTTTGGATTTGTTAAATTACCAAATAAATCAAGTGAAGATTGCTTTACGGAAGGTAATCAATTATTTGATTTACAAAAGTATGAAGAAACAATTTCATATTACGATCAAGCTATTGCTATTAAACCTGAAGATCATGAAGTTTGGTATAACCGGGGTGTTGCCTTACAGAAGTTACAAAAATACAGAGAAGCGATCGCATCTTACGATCAAGCTATTGCTATTAAACCTGATAATCATGAAGTTTGGTATAACCGGGGTGTTGCCTTACAGAAGTTACAAAAATACAGAGAAGCGATCGCATCTTATGATAAAGCTATTGCTATTAAACCTGACGATGATCAAGTTTGGTGTAACCTGGGTGTTGCCTTCGAGAAGTTAAAAGAATACGAAGAAGCATTAAAATGTTATAAAAAGGCAATTAGTATTTAACCGGATGATCAATTTGCTAATGCAGAAGAAAAATTAGCCAAAGTTAAACTAGCTTCTCTCATTGCTGATATTTTAGAACAGCAAGAAATCACACGCCAACAAGCTGCACAAATTTTAGGCTTAGAAATTGAAAAAGTCAATAATTTAACTAACGGTATTCTCAAAGAATTTACCATTGAAAATTTATTAAGTTATTTAATAAAGTTGGTACAAAATGTAGAAATAATGGTAACAAGTCAGCAGCAAGATAAATCTCAACCTAAAATTAATGTTGTCTATCAAAAAATTGCTTAACGTCTAGCTATTTCTAGTTTGGCATTACCAGTTAATTTAACCTGAAATTCCATGTTTTTGCTGCATTTCTTGAATAAACTGATTTAAAGATTGTGTGTTACCTGTGGCTATATCTTCTAATCCTTTCTTTATACCGATGAGAGTTTCTAATTTTTCTAATGTATCCAGTAATTGTTGATAAGCAGCAGCATCTTGCACTACTAATTCTGCTTTTCCATTAACTGTTAAAACTATAGGATTTCCCGTTTCTTTCATCTGATTAATCATTTCATTCGTATTGCGTTTAAAGGTTGAGAGTGACTGAATATCTCGACTTAAATTAATCATCAGAATTACTCCGCACTAAATTTGCGTCTAATTTAATGTTATCACACAAACATATAAAAATCCCCGACTCCGCAAAGAAGCCGGGAATCTATTAAATCAAAGCTGCTACCTTCCCCAATAAACCCTGAAACAAGCGCAAACCATCGCTATTACCTAACGCTTGATCTGCTGCTCTTTCTGGATGTGGCATCATGCCCAAAACATTACCTTGAAGATTACAAATCCCGGCAATGTTGTTGAGTGAACCGTTGGGATTTTCTTGATAACGAAATAAAACTTGTCCGTTGGCTTCGATTTCTGCTAAAGTGGTTTCATCACTGTAAAATCGCCCCTCTCCGTGAGCAATGGGTAAAGTGATAATTTCCCCTTCCCCATAACCTTGAGTCCAAGGTAAATTATTACGCTCAACTTTCAAGGGAGAGCGATCGCATACAAAATGCAAATTCTCATTTCTAGTTAAGGCCCCAGGTAATAAACCAGCTTCAGTTAATACCTGAAACCCGTTACAAATACCGATGACAAATTTACCCTGTTGTGCATGATTGACTACTTCCTGCATCACAGGAGAAAAGCGAGCGATCGCCCCACACCGTAAATAATCCCCGTAACTAAAGCCACCAGGGACAATTACCACATCTATATCACTAATATCCGTCTCTTGATGCCAAATCATGCGCGTTGGTTGTCCTAGCAAGTCTCTAGTAACATAGGCAACATCACGATCACAATTAGACCCTGGAAAAACTAAAACACCGAATTTCATTGTTTGTTGGAGGAAAGGGAACAGGGAACACTTCGACAAGCTCAGTGCATCGCAGGGAATAGGGAATAGGGAATAGGGAACAGGCAAGAGGCAAGAGGCAAAAATATTTATTTTCTGTTACCCATTACCAATTACCAATTACCCATTACCCATTACCAATTACCTAATTTCAAAATACGCCAGTTTGTGATTCTACCTCAATTAAATCAAAGCGATAATTTTCGATTACCGGATTTGATAACATTTGATCACAGATTTGATTTAAGTCTCGACGCGCTTTCATTTCATCAGGTGCGGTAATAGTTAGTTCAATGTACTTACCAATTCTCACCTGTTCGACGTTTTCGTATCCCATTTGTTTGAGGCCAGACTGTACAGCCACACCAGCAGGATCTAAAACTGAAGTCCGAAGCGTCACGAAAATTTTAGCTAAATATTTTATTTGCACAGGCTTTTTGCTGAATGCTGCGATCGCTATCCTATAACTTTTATGCTCCAACTGAGTAAAAATATAATTAACAGGGGTAATTCATCTGGCTTGCGTCCCAAAAGATATTACTTCTGATATAGATACAAACTTAACAAAAATTTATGAGAGCCATACGCACCCGTAGTCAAGAACGGATTTTAAACCTGTTACAAAATCTTAAACAAGGCATTTCTGCCCAGAATATTTACATTGAACTGCGTAAGATAAATCAAAATATGGGTTTAGCCACAGTTTATCGTTCCTTAGAAGCCCTCAAATTAGAAGGTTTAGTACAGGTGCGAACCTTGGGAAATGGTGAAGCTGTATATAGCTTAATTAAACAAGATAAACATCATTTAACTTGCTTACAATGCGGTGTTTCCATCCCCATTCACCAATGTCCTGTCCATGAACTAGAAAACCAATTACAAACCAGCCATCAATTTAAAGTTTTTTATCACACCCTAGAGTTTTTTGGCTTGTGCAACCAATGTCAAGGACGGGAAAACCCCGCCCCTACAGATTCTTGTTGTCTTTAATTGCTAGGAAAAAGGGGCTTGGAATCACCGCCATTATCTGAGACAATAGAACGGATGCCTTCTAAAGTAGCAGGAATATTGCGAGCATCCATGAACATAACCTTACTGCTATCGCTTTTACCGATAGTCGTCCCCATATCCAGATAACTTAAAGCTAACAGCACATCAACCGCTTTTTGAGCATCGGGATTAGCCTTCATTTCTTGGGCAATAATTTTTGCTGATTCAGCGATCGCTTGTGCCTTTAAAACCTGTTGTTGACGTTCTGCTTGCGCCCTAAGAATGATTGCTTTTTGTTCAGCTTCTGCTTGCATAATTAGTGATTTTTGTCGGGCTTCAGCGTCCAAAATTTGGGCATCAGCCTTGCCTCTAGCACTATTCACCGCAGATTCTCGATCACCTTCCGAAGTTAAAATAGATGCCCGTTTGCGTCGTTCCGCCGACATTTGTAACTCCATTGACTCCCGCACCGCTTGAGAAGGAACAATATCTCGTAACTCCACCCTTGTCACCTTCACACCCCAAGGATCAGTAGAAACGTCCAACTCCTGCAATAACAGTTCATTAATTTGGGTACGCGCCGTAAAAGTTTGATCTAACTCCAATTGTCCCATTTCGGCGCGAATTTGAGTTAATACCAAATTCACCATAGCTGATTGCAGATTTTCCACCTTATAGCGGGCTTTTTCCATATCTACAATCCGCCAATAAACCACAGCATCCACCTCAATTCCCACATTATCGCGGGTAATACACTTTTGGGGCGGAATATCTAAAACTTTTTCTCGAATAGTTTCTTCATAAACGACTTTATCAATAAAAGGGATCACAAAATTTAGCCCTGGTTGCATTTTTTTGTTATAACTACCCAATCTTTCTACCAAAGCTTCATTTCCCTGATTCACAACCCGCACAGATCCGGCAACAGCCGAACCACCAAGCGCTAAAAAAACAAGTAAAAAAACTGTTCCATAATAATTTTCTGCTAATTTTTGCTATTAATCATCAAAACAAGAAACAACAACTCACAACTACTAACTCAACAACTCGTTAAAGATAATTCAATATTAGGAGTAATAGGACATAATTCTAGTGATGCTACCCAAGCTGCATTACCAGAGTATGAAAAAGTCGGATTAGCAGTTATATCTCCTACCAGCACCTCCATTTTTTTACTCCAAAATCCGGTTTTTTTTAGAGTTGTTTATTCCGATAAAGCTGCGGGAAAAGCACTAGCTGAATATGCTTTTAATAACCTAAAAGTGAAAAGAGTAGTTGTTTTTAGAAATCGTCAGAGTATTTATAGTGATAGTATCAGAGAAGTATTTACTAATCATTTTGAGAAACTAGGAGGTAAGGTAGTTCGTAATATTGATATAACTGCTAGTTCATTTGATGCTAAGAAAGAAGTTGCTAAAAGCGTATATGATGATAAAGCACAAGCAGCCATACTATTGCCAAATACACAAATTACTGATATTGCTATTAAGATTGCTGAGGAGATTACCAATAAAAATAACGAACTCAAGACCCAAAATCAGACCCAAAAAGTGGAAATACCAGAATTAAAGATGTTAGGTGGAGATAGTCTTTATAAAAGAACAACTTTAGAGAGAGGTGGTAAAAATGTAGAGGGTTTAATAATGGCAGTTCCCTGGTTTGAAAAGCAACCAGAAGCCAAAACATTCGCTCAAAAAGCAAGAAATCAGTGGGGAGTAGATATTAGTTGGACAACTGCAACTAGCTATGATGCTACTCGGGCTTTTATTAAGTCTCTATCTGGGAGTTCGACAAGAACTACAGTATTAGACAGCTTGAAAAACGTTAATCTTCTTGCCAAGGAAACATCAGGTTATCCACTTCGGTTTACAGAAGAGAGAGAACGTCAAGGTCAGGCTGTACTAGTGGAAATTAAAAATGGTAAATTTACTATAATTCCCAATCAGGACTTACGCAAAATAACTCGAAAGTAGGGGTAATTCATGAATTACCCCTACGAAAGAATCAGGTTTTTGATTACTTCGTGCGTAAGTCCTACCGATAAGTAAATCAGGTTATGAGAAAATTGTATGTCTGATTCTGTAATTACTGTGACTGTAAAGTTATTTGCTATTTATCAAGAAGTTTATGGAGTGAATGAGTTAGTGTGGGAGTTTCCCTATGGTACACCTGTGCAAGCGGTGTGCGATCGCCTAATTAATGAACATCCTCAACTCCAAAACTGGCGCGATTTTACTAGATTTGGTATCAATTTACAATTTGTTTCACCGCAAACCATCTTAAACAATCATGATGAAGTGGTGTTAATTCCTCCTGTTAGTGGTGGTTAAGCAGGACATATTCAAATACATTCACAAGAAATTAAAGATGATTAAGTTAATTTTCACAACAATTTTCATAATTTTTCTTACAGCTTGTACTAGTATGGCTTTATTACCTACACCTGAATTAGTGCAAAAAGCGATCGCACTCCAGTTAGAACAAACCCAACAGCAACTTAACCAACAACTAGATTTAAACTTTCAAAAATTTAATATTCAGAGGATATATATTACTAAACAACAACCTCTGACCATTGAAAACTTACCAGCTTACCGCGTCCAGGGAAATTATGACTTTAGTATTAAACTACCAAGTCGCAATTTAAAACAACTCCAAAAACCCTTTGAAGTTTATCTACAAATTCAGCGAGAAGGTAAAAGTTGGCGGTTATTAATACCAGAGAAAAATAGTCAACATTCTCAAGCAAAATGGCATAGTTACTTGATTCTTTAATGAATGACTTTTTCTTTTAGGGTAGTTATCTTATAAAAATATAAAATAATTTTATACCTTGATGTAATCTATGTGTACTAAAATAAATGTATATTAGCTGATATAATCAAGGATCTGACTTTATCAAAAAATATATCAATTTCAGATTCAATCTGTGATATATGGTGGTTTCAGGGTAGACTCTTACATATATGGGAAAAAAATACTTCTTTCCTTAACTATTGTAAAATTCACTTAACGAACAGATACTCAGTTTGAGAAAGTGTCATCAGATACAAAGGAGAAATAACAGTGACAGAAAATAATCAAGATAATAGTGGCAATACTGAACAAAGTTCTCAGGGAACTATGATAGTTGCTGGATCTCGTCCTATTACCACAGGAACTTTACAGGTAGTTGATACCTATAACGTCATGGGAATTCGTCCTATAGGTGCAAACTCATTCCAAGTAGTTGATAGTATTAACCTCTCTGGTATTCGTCCCATTGGTTCTAGCTCTTTGGTAGTTTCAGAAAACTATTCTATTTTTGGCAATCGTCCCATAGCATCAAATACTTTTGATGATTCCGAAATTTTAATGGGTTTTCTAGATTAGTAACAAAATCAGATTATAGCAGAAGGCAAGACTGGGTTGGAGATTTTAAGAATGTTCTAACCTCATTGTCTACTGCTATAAATAAGATATAGCGTTTATATAACGTTTATAAATACGCCAAAGTAGGCTATCTTTAGCAACAAACTTCATTTGTGAATTATTAAACAGCCTAGTTTGAGTAATAAACTGGGTTTTTTGTTTGTTATAAAAATTGATTTTCCTTCTGGGTGGACTTTATAGAATAACCCGCATAATTGGCTTCTGTTTGGATAGCGGCAATTTCTAAACACTGAATAAATTTTTACTTGAATATTGACCATTCATTATATCTACGAGTTTTCTCATAATTCAATTCAAATTGCTATATATCTTTTGCAATTATCCAGTATTGACCAGCGATGATCTTAATTTTTGAATAAATCGTGCAAATTATCACCGCTAATGATTTCTATATGATTTATAATTGGGTTAATTGGAGGAAAATGATCAGCATTTTTACGATCATCTATATCTTAATATACAGCAGCTTTAACCATTGTTTAAAAATGTGCTTTTTTAATCTTTAATTCTTCCTTGTGGTAGTAATATAATTATGGCTAATTCTTCAATTTTATCCAAATCTTTAAACTTTCAAGAAGATTATCCATGTCCAGTGTGCCGCATTGGCAAAATTTCACAAATGCCGATGATGGAAGCGATGTCATGTGATTTCTGCCATGAAATTTTTACAATTAATTTAGAATTGCAGCAAATTAAAATGCCTTCCAGAGAACCTGCATTAGTTTGGAAATGGAATGGATTTAAGTGGAGCGAATCTCAATTAGTTGGCGTGGAATTGGGGTGGGGTTATGGTTTGGCTGCAATTGCTTTTATAATTTTCCCTACCAGTTTAATCGGCATTACTGCATATTATTTTCCTCCTCACCCCTCTAGTCCTTTATCATGGATTCCATCTATTTGGACTGTGTTAACTTTTATATTGCATTTAGCAATAATTGTCTGGATTTTGATTGAAGTTTACCAAATCCCAATTATGGCTTATGTCCGAGCTATAACTCGCTGGCGACATAGCTTAATCAGGTAAAAAAATATAGATAGTAGTACCAATCAATCGTTATACTGAACAAAAGGCTGTATAACTCATCATTTTCTCAAAGATTATATTAATAATACCAATACACCATGACGAGCGAACTGGAGCGATACTACAGAATCTTGGATTTAGAGCCAGGGGCCACCCTCGAAGACATCAATCAGGCTTATAAAGATTTAATGTTTGTTTGGCATCCAGACCGCTTGCCTAAAGATAACCTGCGTTTGCAAAATAAAGCCCAGGAAAAACTTAAATCATTTAATGAGGCGCGGGATAAATTACGTTCTTTACGAGATAAACAGCCAACTTCCTCTTATTCTCCACCATCGCCATCATCGCCATCATCGCCATCTTATTCATCATATACCTATACTTCTTCACCGTCACATAGACATCAAAACTCTTCAGCAAATACGGATTTAAGTGGTAAAGATTTTAGCCGAGCTAATTTGAGTAATCGAGATTTATCAGGCAGAAATTTGAGCTATGCTAATTTAAGCGGGTCTAATCTTAGTGATACTTTTATGCACAAAGTAATTTTGCGCGGTGCAGATTTATCTGAAGCCAATTTATTTAGAGCTAATTTATTATTAGCAGATTTAAGAGAAGCTAATTTACGCTCGGCAAACTTGATTGGTGCGGATCTTAGCGGTGCTGACTTACGCGGTGCTGATTTAACAGGAGCGCGTATTCGTTCCGGCGATCGCCTACTGGTAAAATTAATTGGGGCTAACTTAGCTGGAGCTATCATGCCTGATGGTATAATTCATACCTAAAATCACAAAACCTAGATTTAAAACAGGTTCTCATTTTGGCTAAGTAGCCATGATCAACTGCATACACCATGGCCTATGAAAAAAAACTTCTTATTCCCCTCCTCGCTGGCGGTGAACCAGCGCTGTAGGCGGGTTTCCCACCGTAGGCGACTGGTGCAAAGCCCTGCGGGCATGGCTTTGCTTACTGCGTAGCGTGCCGGAGGCATTCACCCGAAGGGGGTGGTATTATTGATAGTTGATCAGTCGTTGTTATAGTGTAAGTATTCAACAGTAAGCTTTTTAAGCGTTAGATCCAAAATCTCTGGATTTATCAAACGTTCTCACCCTTGACATCTGATTGGCATAAATTCTTACAAAATAGTTTAATTTATTTTTGTTAAAAATTATCATGAACATTGCAATTATTGGCTGTGGTTATGTGGGTTATGCAGTTAGCAAATATTGGCACACAAAAGGTAATTTTCATCTGACAGTAACTACAACAAATCCAGAACGGATACCTGTTTTAGAAACAGTTGGACAAAGAGTAATTGTTACTCCTGGCAATGATATAGAAAACTTGAAAAATGTCTTAAAAAATCAAGAAGTCGTTTTATTAAGCGTCGGGGTAAAAAATGCTAATTCCTATGAAGAAACATATCTAGAAACTGCCAAAACCTTAGTTTCTATTCTCCCCCTGTTTCCCAATATTCATCAAGTAATATATACAAGTAGCTATTCAATTTATGGAGATAGAAATGGTGTCTGGGTAGATGAAGAAAGCCCTCCAGCACCAGCTAACCGCAATTCTCAACTTTTGCGAAAAACTGAGGATATCTTGCTATCAGCAAATAATGATAATACCCGCGTTTGTATTTTACGTTTAGGAGGTATTTATGGACCAGGTAGAGAACTAGTAAAAATATTTGGTCGAGCCGCAGGTACAACTCGTCCCGGTAATGGTGAAGATATCACAAATTGGATTCACCTGGATGATATTGTTGGCACAATAGAATTTGCCCGTGAGCATCGTTTAGAAGGTATTTATAATCTTGTAGATGATAGTCATCTGACCCATAAACAATTATTAGATAATGTGATGACAAAAAATAATTTACCTAATGTTATTTGGGATGCTGATAATAAAAGTACTCGCCCATATAATGCCTGGGTATCCAATCAAAAACTTAAAGATGCAGGATATCAATTAATTCATCCTCGCATCGTTTTTTAGTCCCTATTGAAAATTGTCATTATGTCATCGTCTACAATCAGCAATACAACAGTATCTCCAACCCAGTATTATACTTGGCAAAATTACCAATGTGCTTATGAAATTCATCAACCGATCAATTCTGCACCTACAGTAACTCCTTTAGTATTAATTCATCCTATTGGTGTCGGACTATCACGGCAGTTTTGGCGGAGATTTTGCCAGGAATGGTATAATAAAGATCACCAAAATCCTATTTACAATCCTGATTTATTAGGATGTGGTGAAAGTGATATGCCGGTTTTAGCCCATACACCAATTAACTGGGCAAAACAATTACAACACTTTTTACAAACTGTAGTCAAAAAGCCAGCTATTATTATCGTTCAAGGTGCTTTATCAACCGTTGCCATTGAATTAGTAAAACTGGAAAAAGAATTAATAGCTGGTATAGTATTTTCTGATCCTACATCTCGTCCAGTCATTACCAAAAATGCACCCAAATGGCAACAAAACCTACTTTGGAGTATTTTTAAATCTCCCATAGGTAATGTCTTTTTCCGCTATGCCCGCACCCGGAAATTTTTGTATTCTTTTTCATCGGAAAAATTGTTTGCTCTTAGTGAAAATGTTGATGATGAATGGCTAAATACCCTCATGGCAGATGCTCAAAATATGAATGGGCGTTATGCTGTATTTGCTTTTTTAGCGAGATTTTGGCAGAGAGATTACAGTAATGATATTGCTGCCATTACCCATCCCACATTATTAGTTTTAGGAGAAACAGCCCTTGGTATTAGTAAAGAAAGTAAAAAAGAACTTCCAGATGAAAGATTAGCATTTTATCTCAATTGCTTACCTCAAAGTCAGGCAGTAAAAATGATTGGTAAAAATGTTATGCCCTATGAATATACTCAGGAATTTGTAGAAGCAATATCACCCTTTATAGCTTCTATTCCACATTTGTAGTCTGCCTCAGACTGCATAAATCATGTAAATAGGGCTTACGCATAAGTCACGGAAAAACTAACCGCAGAGGCACAGAGGACAGGGAGAAATAAGAGTTTGAGAGATTTTTTGCGTAAGTTCTGGTAAATGAACCTAAATTGAAACTTATAAACAAAGCCTGTTTTACACTTTCCTGTACAGGCGAACGGCTGCTCGCCCCTCCTTACTCCTAAATTCTGCTATAATTATAATCTATGCACCGTAGGAGTTAAGCTAGTTAAATCATCAATATTCCGTTTCATAGTTGTGCAAATTTTATCTAAAGGTAAGTCGTTTTCATCATAACCAAAGGGATTTTCTATTTCTAACCCAATGGCTTCAATACCTAACAAAGTGAAGCTAACTAAAGCAGAAATTAACCCAGTCCACCAGCCAAGTTCCTCTACTATTTGAAATGGTAGAAGTAAGCAATATAGTAATAATAATTGTTTGAGGTGAATAGCATAAGCTAACGGCATGGGTGTTCTTAAAATTCTTTCACAAGAACCTAAATTATCTACTAAGATATTCAATAATCCTTGCATAGATACCAGTTGATAACTATTCAGGCAACTACGATTATATTGGTGTTGTAAATAATCTCCAATCCAGAAGGCTACTTCTAAAGGAGGATTATTCATAATTTTGAATTGGTTATAGTCAAGATTGGGTATTAGTGCTTCTAGTTCTGTATTGATAGGTTCACTTCGTAAATGCAGTTTTGTCGCTACACCAAAAGCTACAAGTAAGTTTAAAGCAGTAATTTTATTATCTTTATCTTCTGGTTCTTTTTCCTCAATAGATACCCAAATTTGTCGGGCTAAGTTACGGATAGTATTCACCATTATCCCCCAGCATTTTCGCCCTTCCCAAAAGCGTTCATAGGCTGTATTAGTCCGCAATACTAATAATAAACCTAAAACGATACTAGGAATAACACTACCTAAAATTGGCTGGGAAACTGGAATATGAAAATGATAAAGTACAGAAATTAATATTCCAAAAGCACCACACAAAAGCACCTGTTTGTAAATAGCACCAATGACCGAACCTTTAATTTGTAAAGCGATTTGAAACCATTGGGGTTTTTCTTCTGCCATAAAATCCTTTGAATATATCCAAGTATCAGATAAAATATACATAACATATAAGAATTCAGGAGTCACCGAGTCAGGAGTCAGAAGAGATGAGACAGCCAGCATGGACATTTCAAGATTTGATAGTTAGACAAAGTACAGTTTATGAATATTGCACAATCTTCCTTAGAAGAATGCTGGTAAGAATTCAGGTAAAAGCCAATAGGGAAGATAAAAGAAAAATGTTCTTCATTCTGATAGCGCGGCGTGGCGTTAGCCATACTCCTGAATTCTCACCATAACATATACAGGAGATCGCCACATTTGTTAATATCTAATTAAATGTCTTTATAACTGCTGCAAGAGGTGTAATCTACAATGACTTGGGAATTTTGGATTGATAGGGGTGGTACATTTACTGATATTGTCGCCAAACGCCCGGATGGTAAGTTACAAATTCACAAACTATTATCCGAAAATCCCGAACGTTACACCGATGCAGCAATTCAGGGAATTCGAGAAATATTAGGCATTGCTGAAGATGAAACTATTCCCTCGGAACAAATTGGTGTTGTCAAAATGGGAACAACAGTGGCTACAAATGCCCTACTGGAAAAAAAAGGGGATAGAACTCTTTTACTTATCACCAAAGGCTTTCGAGATGCTTTAAGAATTGGATATCAGAACCGCCCTGACATTTTTGCTCGCCAGATTATATTACCAGAAATGTTGTATGAGCAAGTAATTGAAGTAGAAGAACGTTATAACGCCCAAGGTGAGATATTAGTAAATTTAAATTTAGATATCCTGCGTCCCCAACTGCAATCAGCCTATAATCAAGGTATTCGTGCCTGTGCCATTGTATTTATGCACGGTTATCGCTACACTAACCATGAAAAACAGGTTGCTGAATTAGCCAAAAACATTGGTTTTACTCAAGTTTCCGTATCTCACGAAGTCACCCCATTGATGAAATTAGTCAGTCGGGGTGATACCACGGTAGTTGATGCTTATTTATCGCCGATTTTACGAAGATATGTAAATCAGGTGGCGAGTCAGTTAGGAAAAAACGTCACTCTCCAATTTATGCAATCCCACGGCGGATTGACTGATGCGGAAACATTTCAAGGTAAAGATAGTATTCTATCTGGTCCGGCGGGAGGAATTGTTGGGGCTGTGCAAACTAGCCTGATAGCAGGATTTCAGAAAATTATTAGTTTTGATATGGGTGGTACATCTACGGATGTGGCTCATTATAATGGTGAATATGAACGCACGTTAGAAAGCGAAGTTGCTGGGGTGAGGTTGCGAAATCCAATGATGGCTATTCATACCGTAGCTGCCGGTGGTGGATCAATTTTATATTATGATGGTTCTCGCTATCGTGTGGGACCAGAATCAGCCGGTGCAAATCCGGGGCCTGCTGCCTACTCCAAAGGTGGACCACTGACGGTGACAGATTGTAATGTCATGGTGGGTAAGTTGCAACCGGCTTTTTTCCCCCAGGTATTTGGTGTCAATGCTAATGAATCTCTAAATATAGAAATTGTCAAGCAAAAATTTACGGAATTTTTAGCAGAAATTGGTGATAATCGTACAGCGGAAGAAGTAGCAACCGGTTTTCTATCCATAGCTGTAGATAAAATGGCCAATGCCATTAAAAAAATCTCTCTCCAACGTGGTTATGATGTATCTGAGTATACTTTATGCTGTTTTGGCGGTGCGGGTGGCCAACACGCTTGTTTAATTGCCGATGCTTTGGGAATGAAACAGGTGTTTATTCATCCCTATTCTGGTGTTTTATCTGCCTATGGTATGGGTTTAGCAGATGTGAGGGTGTTAAAAGAGAAGGCAATTGAAGCGGTTTTAGAATTGGAATTGTTGTCAGATTTACAAGCGGTATTTACAGAATTAGCAGCACAGGGAAAACAGGAATTAAACCGCCAAGATGCTGATCACCCTCAGATAAACTTGTATCAAAAACTGCTTTTAAGATATGAAGGAACAGATGCACCTTTAGTAGTAGATTTTGCCGATTTACCCACAATGCAAAATCAGTTTGCAGAGTTACATCGTCTGCGTTATGGCTTTATTGCGACCGAAAAGCGGTTAATTGTGGAAGCGGCAACGGTAGAGTTGGTATTACATCATCATACCCATTCTGAAGCAGTAGTTTCACGGATAAATGATAATTTACCTGTTGCGGAGACTACTGTGCAGATGTACATGACGGGGAAATGGTGGGATACTCCGGTTTACCGTCGGGAGAATTTACAACCGGGAGACTGTATTTCTGGTCCGGCAATTATTGTAGAAGCAACGGGTACAAATATCATTGAACCCCACTGGCAAGCGGAATTAACTAATCTTCAGAATTTGATATTAAATCGTACTGTAATCCAAAATCCAAAATCTCAAATCCAAAATCGCAAAGATGCTGTGATGTTGGAAATTTTTAATAATTTGTTTCGAGCGATCGCTGAACAAATGGGGATAACATTACAAAATACCAGTTCTTCTGTCAATATTAAAGAGAGGCTAGATTTTTCCTGTGCAATTTTCGATCATCATGGACAATTGGTAGCCAATGCCCCCCATATTCCTGTACATTTAGGTTCGATGAGTGAAAGTGTCCAGGCTTTAATTTCTACTCATCAAAATAATATTCAACCTGGTGATGTTTTCGCTGCTAATAATCCCTACAATGGGGGGACTCACCTTCCTGATATTACAGTTATTACTCCGGTATTTCTTAATTTCCAACTTCCCATTTTTTATGTGGCTTCACGGGGGCATCATGCCGATATTGGGGGAATAACTCCCGGTTCAATGCCACCTCATAGTACAAGTATCACAGAAGAAGGAATTTTATTAGATAATTTTCAATTAGTTAAAGCTGGTATTTTCTGTGAACAGGAATTAATTAATATCCTTAGCAGTGAACCTTACCCAGCGAGGAATATTACCCAAAATATCGCTGATTTAAAAGCCCAAATTGCTGCGAATGAATTGGGTGTTAAAGAATTACTAAAAATGGTAGAACACTACAGTTTAGAAACTGTTCAAGCTTATATGGGTTTTGTGCAAGATAATGCTGAATTATCAGTACGTCGGGTAATTGAAGTTTTAAAAGATGGTAGTTTTAGTTATGCTTTGGATGACGGAAGTATGATTAAAGTAAAAATTACTATTGATAAAAAACTCAGAAATGCCAAAATAGACTTTACTGGGACTTCACCACAATTAAATAATAACTTTAATGCTCCATCGGCAGTATGTAAAGCCGCAGTTTTATATGTTTTCCGCACTTTGGTAAATGATGATATTCCTTTAAATGCAGGATGTATGAAACCTTTAGAAGTTATTATCCCTGAAGGTTGTATGTTAAACCCTTGTTATCCTGCTGCTGTCGTTGCCGGAAATGTAGAAACTTCCCAAGCAATTACTAATGCTTTATATGGTGCTTTGAGTGTATTAGCTGCTTCCCAAGGAACGATGAATAATTTCACTTTTGGGAATGAAAAATATCAATATTATGAAACTATTTGCGGTGGTTCTGGTGCAGGTGCAGATTTTGATGGTACAGACGCAGTTCACACCCACATGACTAATTCTAGATTAACAGATCCTGAAGTTTTAGAATGGCGTTTTCCGGTAATTTTAGAAAATTTTGCCATTCGTGAACACAGCGGAGGAAAAGGTAAATTTCATGGTGGAAATGGTGTAATTCGTCGGTTACGGTTTTTGGAAAATATGACAGCCGGAATTTTAGCAAATCATCGCGTTATTCCACCTTTTGGTTTATCAGGTGGTGAAGCAGGTATGGTAGGTAAAAATTATGTGGAAAGAAATAATGGAACTGTGGAAGAATTAGGAAGTAAAGGGGTGGTAGAAATGAATCCTGAAGATATATTTGTCATTGAAACTCCTGGGGGAGGTGGTTATGGGGAGAGTTGAAGAAGGCAGGAGGCAGAAAAAATATAAAATAAGTGCGATGGTGTAGTTTCCTTGTAAATATGAAAACCCTGGAATATATGAAAGTTCAAGCACATCGCACTCAAAAAGCAAATACTAAGTAAAGTCTCTTTTTGTAAATTAATATTACATTTGCGTTTGAGACTTTAGCCAAACCAATGAGAGGTTTGACAATTGGGTTCAACTGTTTCACAAAGGTGATGACTAATTAGATCCGATTTATCTCTCATAATTGAAGAAATACCTTGATGAATTAGCTTTTGTAAGTGTAGTTGTTGTTCCAAAGCATGACGGGGTAATTTGTGAGGAAAAGAGTTAATTTTGTCATCATTATTTATGATTAAATAATCAGAAATGTGGCTATGAAAGCCGGGAAGACGATGAATTACAAAGGAAATTAACTCTTGACGTAAGTCAGGAATTGCAAAAGCTTGTTGATAAGGTTGGTATGGGTATGTATCTAAAACATTATTAATTTCCCCGATAACAGATTGTTCTGTGAGTTTAACTACTGTTTGCATGATTTGTATTTCCTGTTGGATGTAAATGAAGAAATTTGGACAACAAAGTTTTTACTGCTATTGTTTTCAATTGACAGCAAAGGCTTTGTGAAGATATTTTGTATTTCCGCCCTTAAGCCATTGCAAATTCTACCCTATGGTACTAGTCCATCATTAATATTTCGATTAAACTGAGTAATACTTATGCCTTTTATTTAAAAAGTAAATTAAGTATTAACCAAGTTTTTACCGAAAATGATGGTTTGACACCTGCAATAGTAATTATGGCAAATTACTATTGATTTACTAAAAAACTACACAAAACGCAGTATTAACCATTAGGGATCATTTTTAGCTAACAATTATAAATGTTAATAATAGTTAAAATTACAGTTAGTTAATAACTCATTATGTACTTTACATTACTTATATAAATCCTGAAAATTCCTGATGTGTTTTGAGATTGTTTAATTATGAAATAACTCTTGACAATGGGTAAAAACTGAGAAATATTTTTCCTATACTCTCCAGCCCGTGATGAAGGTAAAATTTTTGATTGACAAGGTAGAATAGGTTACAGATAAGCTGTACGGAAGAGAGGAAGGGAAATTGGAAGAACTTAGGGCGGTATTGGAATTAGCCACCGAAGAAGAACTACAGAACTTGACCGCAATTCTGTTTAGTCGCAAGTTTAACCCCTTAGATTATGTTCACACACCCGAACCCATGGCGGTACAAAGCCAAGACCGTCAAGCTTGGTTAGATGCCATAGAAGGTCGCTTTCGGTTTTTAGCGGCTGATGGTATAACAGTATTACGGGGACGTACTGGTCAAGTCACTTACCGACAAGCCCTGATTCAAGTATGCAAATATTTGAAAATTCCTGATTATCAAGATTTAACTACAATTGATTTAGAAGCAGAAGTTTTTTTGCATTTGCTAGGAAAGGTTTGGAAACAGCTACCCCAAGAGGAAAAGCACCAATTAACTATTGATCTTCAACGTCAGTTAGTAGAATCAAAACTTAAACAACCATTACCATTATCATTGCAACGTGATCCCTTAGGATTAATATTTAAAGGTGGTAGTGCCTTAGCTGTAACTTCTGTAATTCAACCTTTTGTTCTCCAACAAATTGCCCGTCAATTTGCAATTCATTTTGCTACCTATCAAGTTGCTAAAGAAGCAGCAATTACAGGTACAGGATTAGCAACTAAACAGTTTAAAAACTATGTCGCTTTACAAATGTCCCGTCGAGGAATGACTATAAGCGCAGCCCGTTATGGTGCTGTTCGCAGTGTTTTTGCTTTTATGGGTCCGGTGATGTGGGCTTGGTTTTTTGCTGATTTAGGTTGGAGAGCGATCGCCACAAATTATGGCAGAATTATTCCTACTGTCTTCACTCTCGCGCAAATTCGTCTTACCCGTACAGAATGTTGGGAACTAGCTTAAAAAAAACCTTTTATCATCCAAATTATCGCTTACAAACCCCTTGGAATTGGCTGCAATTTGGACTATTATCTTTCCCCATGAGTCCATTCTTGGGTGGGGTGTCTATAGTTGTGGCATCCTTTCTAACTTGGGGTAAACAATACCGAATTATTAGAGATAAGCCAATTCACAAGGGATTTGCTATTTTGAGTATTTTACTACTCATTACTACCGCCTTTGCCCCTCAAAAATTAGATGCTTTTTTAGGTTTATTCAATTTATTACCCTTCTTTTTCTTTTTTACTGGACTCACTCCCCTAATTCAAACACCCGCCCAATTAAGACAAATTGCTTGGATAATGGTGTTTGGTTCTGTACCTGTTTTAATCATCGGTTTTGGGCAATTATATCTGGGTTGGAATTTCCAATTTCATTTTTTATGGATTGTTTTAGATTGTTTAGTTGCACCGGAGAAAACATTTTTAGGACGCATGAGTGCTAATTTCATGCACCCTAATACTTTAGCCGCATATTTAGTCACCATTTTTATTTTCGGTTTAGGTTTATGGGTAGAAAACTATCATCAACTCAAACAAAAAAATCCTCTGATTATCTTCTTAACAATTACGGTATTTGCTAACTTTATTGCCTTAATTTTAACTAATTCTCGAAATGGCTGGGGAATTACTATTTTCGCCTGTTTAGCTTATGCTTTATATCAAGGTTGGCGATTAATTGTGGCTGGTGTTGTCAGCATTACCAGTTGTTTTTTTTTAGCAGCTTTTGCCCCTTCACCTATTGCCCAATTTTTCCGTATCTTCGTTCCCTACGGAATTTGGGCGCGGTTAAATGATGATATGTTTCCTGATAGGCCAGTGGCATTAATGCGAAAAACACAATGGCAATTTGCCTGGAATTTGACACAACAACATCCTCTAACCGGTTCAGGTTTACGCAGTTTTGGTGGGCTTTATAAAGCCCAAATGCACATTGATGTCAACCATCCCCATAATCTATTTTTAATGCTATCTGCGGAAACTGGTTTAATTACTACTTTGCTATTTTGTGGGTTACTAATTTGGATATTAATTACAGCTAGTCAAGTTCTATGGAAATCTAAATCTATCGAACCAGAAAATCGGCTAATTTTCTTCAGTTATATCATTACTTTTATCGGCTGGATATTATTTAATACTGTTGATATCACTACTTTTGATGTTCGCTTAAATACTCTTTCTTGGGTTTTTGTTGCTGCATTATGTGGAGTTATGTATCAATATCAATTATCTGTTAAGGAAGGCAGGAGTCCGTTTTCGTAACGGGGAGCTTTGTAACTCACCTGAATCCTTGCATATTACCTACTAACGCACTGCTAATTACAAATTACCGAACTTCACCAAATTCTCCTTTCTCCAAATAACATCTCTTTTCCTATTTGTTCTGATTTCCAAAACCCTGATTCCCGTTTTTGGTAATTGCTTTAAATTATCTTGTAATTCCTCCCAAGAATTAATTAATTCATGTTCTACATTGTAAGTAGCACATAACTGAGAAAAATCAATATCTTGAGGTGTGGCAAAAAATTCTTCAAAAGGGGGATTAAATTTAGCAATTGGTAACATTTCAAAAATCCCTCCACCATTGTTATTAATTAAGATAATTGTCAAATGTCCAATAAATTTATTTCTAATTAAAAACCCATTGGTATCATGTAATAGGGCTAAATCTCCTGTTAACATCACACTACTTTGCTGATGATGTGCGATTCCTAAAGCTGTGGAAAGTGTGCCATCAATGCCATTTGCACCTCGATTAAAATAGGGGTTAATTCTTAAATTATTGGGTTTCCAGAAAAATTCCACGTCTCGCACTGGCATACTATTAGAAATAAATAAAGGTGTTGCTGGTGGTAAAGTTTGGGAAATTAACCAAGCGGCTTTACTTTCGATTAATTCATCTATTTGATGAAAATAATTATCAATATTTTTTCTAATTTGTTTTTCTACTGCACACCATTTTTGTAAATATTCACTTTCTCCAAAATTCCCTATTTCCAAATTACTAATTTCTGTTACTGACATCCTTAAATGGGTGGTTTTTCCATGTAAAGGATCTAAATTTTGATCACAATTATCAATGACAAAACGCTGAGAATTATTAGTAATTAACCAATTGCGTAATTCTTTACTTGTGGGCATTTCACCAATTTGAATTACTATTTCTGGGGTTAATTCTTGGGCAAGTTGCTGATTTCTGAGAATAATATCGTATGTAGAAATTATATAGGGATTTAAGTCTGCATAATTTCTGACAGGAGAAAGTCCTTCAGCTAAAACAGGCCATTGCAAACTTTGACTTAGATGGGCGATCGCTCTACAATATTTTTCAGGGTCTTGTAGTTGTGCTACACCAGCAATAATAATCCCTTTTTGATCATCGGTAATTGGTAATTCAGAGTTGGTAATTGACAATGAGGTGGAAACTATTCCTGAAAAGAAATCTTCCACATCTAAGGTAAAATCTGTACCATCGGGAATTGGCGCGAGAGGATCACGAAAGGGTATATTTAAGTGTATTGCTCCTGAATTGGGAAATTGACAACGTTCCCAAGCGTGGATTATTGTTTGTCTGAGATAACCTAACATTCCCATATCTAGGGAAGGTGTAGCTAATTCTGTTTGCCAATTGGGATAATTACCGTATAGTTTTACTTGGTCTATGGTCTGTCCAGAATGACAATCTCGTAATTCTGCTGGTCTATCGGTGGTTAATATTAATAAAGGGACGCGACTTTCCCTAGCTTCAATTACCGCAGGATAAAAATTTGCTCCTGCTGTTCCTGAAGTACAAACTAATACTACAGGTTTTCCTGTTGCTTTCGCTCTTCCCAACGCAAAAAAAGCTGCTGAACGTTCATCTAAAATGGGAATAGCTTCAATATGCGGTATTTGTTGCACAAAAGCTACTGTTAAAGGTGTGGAACGAGAACCGGGACAAATAACAGCGCATTTTAAACCCAAGCGGTTGAGGGTTTCCGTTAATACATAAGACCAAAGTTGATTAAGATTATCAAAAGTAACTTGCATTCACTGGATAATGGATAGTTAGGTAAAATTATCACCTGTCACCTGTCACTTATTATTTTTTATGGACTGTATTCATTTAACAGGAATTCGTTGCTATGGTTTTACTGGGTTTTTACCAGAAGAACAGGTATTAGGACAATGGTTTGAGGTAGATGTTAAATTATGGTTGGATCTTTCCCAACCTTCGCAAACAGATAATATTGAAGATACTATAGATTATCGCCACACCATTGCCTTAATTCAAAATTTAGTGAAAACTTCAAAGTTTGCATTGGTGGAAAGATTAGCTGGAGCGATCGCTGATGGTATTTTAGAAGATAGCTCCACTATTAATCAAGTACAAGTTATTCTCAGTAAACCTGCTGCACCCATTCCTGATTTTACTGGTAAAATTAGTATTGAATTGGTAAGAACTAAAGTCTAAAACCCTATTATATTTAGTAACTTGGGTGTGATTTTCCTCATTTTCTTTGACACTCCCCGCGTCTTTAGACCGGGGAGTGTCAAAATAACTACTCCGAGCTAAATTATCTGACGTTCCATGACCAACCCCCGTCAAGTTGCATTTATTGCCCTCAAAGAAGTACACAAAGGAGCTTATGCTGATGTTGCTCTAGACCGTGTATTACAAAAGTATAAATTACCAGATAATGACCGTCGGTTAATGACAGAATTAGTTTATGGAAGTGTGAGAAGACAACGCACTTTAGACGCTATTGTTGATCAACTTGCTACTAAGAAAAACCAACAACAACCCAAAGACCTCCGCACTATTCTACATCTCGGTTTTTACCAACTGCGTTATCAAGAAAGAATCCCCGTTTCGGCGGCTGTAAATACCACTGTTGAATTAGCAAAGGAAAATGGTTTTCCAGGTTTAACTGGTTTTGTGAATGGTTTATTACGTCAATATCTCAGATTAGCAGAAAAATCATCAGAACCGTTAAAACTACCAGAAAATACCGTAGAAAAATTAGGAATTTTACATAGTTTTCCTGATTGGATAATTGAAGTTTGGTTATCACAATTAGGTTTTGAGGAAACAGAAAAACTCTGTAATTGGATGAATCAAACCCCGACCATTGATTTACGAGTAAATATCCTGCATAGTTCTTTAGAAGAGGTGAAATCAGCTTTTGAATCTGCGGGTGTTTTAGTGAAACCTATTCCCCATTTACCCCAAGCTTTACGATTAATTGGTAATAATGGCGCAATTCAAAATTTACCTGGTTTCTATGGGGGTTGGTGGACTGTTCAAGATAGTAGCGCCCAATTGGTTGCTCATTTGCTTGACCCTCAACCCGGTGATGTGGTGATTGATGTATGTGCTGCACCAGGAGGAAAAACTACCCACATTACCGAATTAATGGGAGATAAGGGCAAAATTTATGCCTGTGATAAAACCGCTTCCCGGTTACGCAAATTAAAGGAAAATGCCCAACGTCTAAATTTACAATCTATCGAAATTTGTACGGGAGATAGTCGCAACTTACCGCAATTTTACAATTCTGCTGACCGTGTATTACTTGATGCTCCTTGTTCCGGTTTGGGAACTATGCACCGTCACGCTGATGCTCGTTGGCGACAAACACCAGGATCTGTACAAGAACTTTCTCAATTACAAAAAGAATTGCTATCACATAATGCCAATTTTGTCAAGACTGGTGGTATTTTAGTTTATGCAACTTGTACATTGCATCCAGCAGAAAATGAAGAGGTTATTTCTGCGTTTTTAGCTGCAAATCCCCATTGGCAAATCGAACCTCCCAGCTTTGATTTTGGGGATATTTCTACCCCCGGGTGGTTAAAAGTTTGGCCTCACCAATTGGATATGGATGGTTTTTTCATGGTGCGCTTAAGAAAAACTAAGGATTCCGAGTGAATACCAAGAGTGATTGTAAGATTTGATCAAAGCCGGAATCTACCAGAGGAGGCGGTAATGGTTAATAATTCTCATGTAAAAAATCTAGTAAAAATACTGATTGGAGCAGCTTGGATTGATGGCAGAATCCAGCCCGAAGAACGGCAATATTTGCGGGAAATAGCTCAGGTTAAAGGTTTAGCTAATGATCCAGAAATCAAACCTTGGTTGTATGAATTAGTGCCAGTAAAGCCAGATCAATGTTATGAATGGGTGAGAGAGTATTTAGGCGATCGCCCCACTCACGAAGATTACGAGAATTTAATTGAAGCCATCAGTGGCTTAATTTATAGTGACGGTGATGTAGCAGTCGAAGAAGCAAGACTCCTCTCTCAATTGGAAGAGTTAAGCAAATCTAGTGAACTTCACCCAAGTGTCCACACCACCCTACTCAAGCAAATTCAAAAACTTTATCGTCGGTGGGTGGACGTGCAGAATTAAAGGCAGAGGGGCAGGGGAGCGGGGGAGAAATATATTTTCTTTTGCCTTTTGCCTCTTGCCTCTTGCCTTTTGCCTCTGGTTACTGAGCGACTTGCCCTGAGCGACTTGCCCTGAGCGGAGTCGAAGGGAGTCGAAGGGAGTCGAAGTATTCCCTATTCCTTCTCAACCTTGGGAACAATGTCAGGGCGCTCTTTATTTTCCCAACCGGGGGGACGTTTGGAGTTGTACCAAGCAATTGAACCAATGGTGATAGCAGCTATAAAACCGACTACATACACCAAAGTAAAAGCTAAGGGAAAATGATTTCCAGTATTTTCTACTGGGACTTGGAGCAATAAATAACTCATGACTATATTCCGCTTAATGTTAGGTTACACTTCTTAACAAAGTATAAACTGAGCATATCATCTACATCTGTCCCAGGAAAAATCTTTAGTATGATGTTGACAGTTGACAGTTGACAGTTGGAAAAATCTTCTCCCCTGCTCCCCAGCCCCCCAGATCCCGGTCGGTGAGGGACTTGTACCGATCTGGCGATACCCTGATCTAGTCGAAGGGTCGAAGTAAGCCGAACCGATACCTCCCTACTCTATTCTGGTGAAGAACTAGGTTTAAGTCTTTCTCTCCAGGAAGGTTGGGATGATGAAGATTCTCCGGAATTATTTTTTGGTGAAGAGGAGGAATTGCCAGGGTTCGATTCTTTGTTGCTGCTTCCCCGTGAACGAGATGATCTAGGAGTAGAGTCGCTATTAGATTCTTGGGTGGGATTCTGTCTTCTGCGGCGAGGAGTATCAGAAGATGTATCATTATTTTCTTCTCTATAGCGTCGTCTCCGTCTAGGTCTATTTTCTTCTGTATAATTTGAGGTTGATTCCTCAGATTGACCATAGCTTCTTCTGCGTCTGCGTCTGGAGGATGAATCAGAATTATCGGTATCATTCTGATCTGATTTTTGCTCATCATCAGAAACAGAGCGATTAACCAGTTTTTGGGGTTTGATTGGTTCTGCTTTAATAGTAGCTTTGCGATCTTCTAACTTAGGCCGGGGAGGGAACTTTTCTACAGGCATTCCCTCGACAATTTTTTCCAGAAATTCATGCCAGGTATAGGCGGCGCTACCACTATTGCCATAGGTAGGGCTGTTATCATCATTCCCTAACCACACCCCGGCTACTAGTTGGGGAATATAACCAATAAACCATAAATCACGGGCTTCATCGGTAGTACCTGTTTTTCCTGCCACCTGTCTATCATTTAATTGAGCCGCAGCACCTGTTCCATCGGTGACAACATTGCGTAACATCCAGGTCATGATGGCACTGGTATTAGCATCCAAGACTTGCTTAGATTCATATTTGGCTGACCAGATTACATTCCCATCTCGGTTAAGAATGCGACGAATCCCATGTGCTTCTGTATGATTTCCTTGATTAGCGAATGTACTATAAGCACTCGTTAATTCTAACAAGTTGACTTCATTAGAACCTAGAGCCAAAGAATAGTTAGATTTGAGTTCTGATTTAATTCCCATATCATGGGCAAGTTTAATAACTGGATCAAAACCTACATCTATTAATACTTTCACCGCAATTGTATTGATAGATTGGGTGAGAGCATCTCTCATATTCATCCAACCGAAGAATTTGTTATGGGAGTTTTTTGGTTCATAACCATCTATTGATAATGGTGCATCTAAATAGCTATCATAGGGACTTTTACCAGTGGCGATCGCTGTAGCATAGAGAAAAGCTTTAAAGGTTGATCCGGGTTGGCGTTGAGCTTGTGTTACCCGATTAAACTGGTTTTTACTAAAGTCTTTACCTCCTATCATGGCTTGGATTTCACCATTATGAGGATCTATGGCTACTAAGGCGGCTTCTTTAAAGTTTTGCCAACGGCCTTCATTTTTGAGGATTTTGGCAACTGCGGCTTCTGCGGCTGTTTGCCAAGTTGGGTTTAAAGTAGTTTCTACCACTAACCCGCCACTAGCCAACACATCGGGGGCAAGGTGCTTAGGTAGTTCCTTCTGAATGTAGGACGTAAAGTAGGGAAATTTTACCTCTAAACGTTTGGGTAAATTGCTATTAACTGTTAATGCTTCATTGATAGCGGACTGTTTTTGCGATGGTGTAATAATGCCATCTTCTTCCATGCGTTGCAACACCAGATTTCGTCGTTCTGTAGCTGCTTTGGGGTTTTTATCAGGGGCGTAGACATTGGGCGCAGGAGCTAAACCTGCCAAGGTGGCCATTTCTGATAAGGTCAGCTGATCTACCGTTTTACTAAAGTAAACCCAAGCTGCATCTCCCACACCATAAGCACCAGAACCTAAATAAACAAGATTGAGATAACGTTCTAAAATCTCATCTTTGCTTAATTCCTGTTCTATTTTCTGGGCTAATCGTACTTCTTTGAGTTTCCGCCAGAAGGTTTTTTCCTGTTTGAGGAAGAGAATCCGGGCTACCTGTTGGGTGATGGTGCTACCACCTTCTACCACATCTTTTGAGCGCACATTATTCACAACTGCCCGAAAAATCCCTTGAACATCCACTCCACTATGTTGCTTAAATCTTCTATCTTCTGAGGCAATAAAAGCTTTCTTTAAATTATCTGGTATTTGTTGCAAGGTGAGCATTTCTCTAGTAGCTTCACCTTGCTGTTGTAAAACGCTACCATCAGCCGCTTTAATCGTTAATGTTTGCTCTCTAGCTACTGCTTTGAGCGCGGACTGATCTGGCAAATTGCTATCTATTTCTTTGATGGTGTAATGGAAAGCAATGATCCCTCCAGTTATACTTAAACCCGCCCAAAACCAAAGACGACGATAAAAGGGTTTATCGTGTCCGACAATTTTGCCCAAAACTCCAGATGAAAGTGTCGTCATCTGATTGATTAACTGCTTCGCCTTCACCTGCATTCTCGGTAGTAAGTTTTCATGTACGGACTCCTCATTTTTTTGATCATTACCAAGTGGCAATCACAGTTTCTCCTGTTTAGTCGTCAGCGCAATATCTTTGGTTTTCACATAGTACATCATAAATAATTAACTTTATTCAGTAGTAAAATATGTTTTTTAAAAGATCAGTTATTCAATATTAATTTTCATTAATAAAAATGCAATTTTTGCATAATCTAGGGAAATAGTTAGACCATTGAAACCATAGACTTTTCATAAAATGGTATTAGACAAAGACTCCGTGGATGAGATGCTGCTAAAATCCCATCCTCAAACGGTCAAAGCAGCGATTGCTCTTGGTAGCAACATGGGTAATTGCCAGGCTATTTTAGCAGGAGCTTTAACAGCTTTAGCCCAAACATCAGGCATAACCATTCAAGCCCAATCGAGTTGGTATCAGACAAAGGCTATAGGTCCGACTCAAGCAGATTACTTAAATGGCTGCGCTACATTACTTGTAGAAATATCACCACAGGCTTTGTTAGAAAATTTACTAGCCATTGAACAACAATTTGGGCGTGTGCGTCAGGAACATTGGGGACCACGCACCCTAGATTTAGATTTGTTATTATATGATGACTTAATTTTACATGAGCCAAATCTGCAAATTCCCCATCCCCGCATGGCCGAACGAGCTTTTGTTCTCGTACCCCTAGCAGAAATTGCCCCCAATTGGCGAGATCCCATATCAAAACGCATCATTCAAGATTTACTGCTAGAGGTAGACACTTGTGATGTACATTTATTGTAGTGGGCAAAAAAATTACTATTTTGACAGCCCAAAAAGAACTGATTACAAAAAAAACCCCCGTATACATTCTCTGTATTCACAGACCGTAGAGTTTGACTATGCCATTAGGTAGAGAATTACCACAGTTGCTTAAGCAACGCTTGTTTTATAAAGGGCGCAAATTTAACTTTGAAGTTAATCGCTTGCGTTTACCCAACACATCTGAAGGAGAATGGGAATGTATTCGCCATCCCGGTGGTGCTTTAGCTATTCCTATAACCGCAGAGGGTAAACTTGTACTTGTCCGTCAATATCGGTTTGCAGTCCAAGGCAGATTATTAGAATTTCCCGCCGGTACTGTAGAAGCTAATGAAGATCCTTTAGAGACAGTTGAACGGGAAATTCAAGAAGAAACCGGCTATGTTGCTCATAAATGGGACAAGCTAGGCGAATTTTTCCTTGCTCCTGGTTATTCTGATGAAATTATCTATGCTTTTATCGCCAGAGATTTAGAACTCCTGGAAACTCCTCCAGAAAAAGACGAAGATGAAGATATGCAAATAGTATTGCTTACTCCTGAAGAATTGGAACAAGCGATTTTGAGAGGAGAACCTGTAGATGCTAAATCTATTGCTAGTTTTTTCCTGTTGCGATCATTTTTATCTTAAGGGTTGTACCAAAAAATCCTGTCCCAGAGAGATGCCGTAGGGGCGAACGGACGTTCGCCCGTACAACCGTCATCATCTCGAATAACCGCCAACAAAATCACGGATATGATAATCAAGAGATTGGGTTAAAACTTTTTTAGTTGTGCCAAAATCTTGTAATTTTCCCAGATGATTTTCATTGTATTGAAATAGAGCAGTAAAATCTGCAAGTCGGTAAACCTGTTGTATGTTGTGAGAAATAAATATAATTGTCAATTCAGAACGCAAGCACTCAATTAGTTCTTCAATTTTTGTGGTCGCAATGGGATCAAGTCCCACAAACACTTCATCCATGAGAATAACTTGGGGTTTTACAGCTAAAGCGCGAGCAATGCACAAACGTTGTTGTTGTCCTATAGCCAGTTCTAAGGCAGATTTATGGAGTTTATTTTTCAATTCTTCCCAAATATCAGCAGCTTTGAGAGCTAATTCCACAATTTCATCTAATTCGGGTTTTGGTCGCCAGCCAATTAATTTGACACCATAGGTAATATTATCATAAATGCTCATGGGAAAAAGATTTGGTTTAGAGTAGATGATACTAATTTGACGACGGAGACGATTGAGATTAATGCGTCGTTCATAAATATTTTGCCCAAAAAATTCTATTTTGCCTTCAACTAGCACTTCTCCCTCTAAGTCACTCATGCGGTTGAGAGATTTTAAAAAAGTAGACTTACCACAACCGCTAGGCCCAATAATGGCAATTATTTTATTTTGGGGAATATCCATAGAGACATTTTCCAAAATTTTGCGCTGGTTGTAGTAAAAACTAAAATTTTTGACACTAATAGCCGGAATTATTTTCACCATAGTTATAAAAAAGGAGTCAGGAATAAGAAAGAAGGCAGAAGAATAGTTGTAAGGCTTTATATTTGCTGATAATCTAAATTAGTTATCCTACTTATCTACAATGCTGTATTTAATCAATGACAGAAAGGTAAATATTATGTTACATCGGTTAATTTTGATTATTACTACTATTATTGTCTGGCATTTGTGTATTTCTGACACAGTGGCCAAGGACAAAAAAAATGAAGATTTGGATAAGTTTCCTCCCAGTCCTCTAGAAATAACTATAACTGACCCAATATTGCCAAATTTAGCCAACAAACGGGAATTAACATCAGCAGAGTTGGAAAAATTAAGTCTAGATTTAGATGGGTTAAATCAGGAAGCGCAAGTTATTCTACAAACAGGAGATAATCAGAAAGCCTTTGATATTTGGAATCGTGAACTCAGGTTAAGACGCTTTTTAGGCACATTATCTGAAGTCGAAGCGTTAGCAAGAGTAGGAGAAATTGCCAGCAATGAAAATGGACGGGAACAAGTGCAATATATTAGTCAACGATTACAAGCAATTCAAAGCCAGATAACAAAACAGAAAAATAATAATTTACAATTATGGCGATCGCTTGGTAATGCTTATCAAAAAGTCCGGTTGTATAAATCAAGAATATCAGTGTATAAACAAATTTTAACTCTAGTTAGACAACAAAAAGATGTCAGTGCCGAAATAGAGACTTTAAATCAGCTTGGAGAATTAAATTTAAGTATATTTGATTATTCCCAGGCAGCGAATATTTACCAAAAACTATTAAACTTGGCAGTTAATCAAGGCAATAAAACTAATGAATTGGCATATTTACAAAAATTAGCTTATATCTATACCCAAAAGAAACAACCTGAGGCGGCAATAGATATTTTGAATAAATTAGTCCAAATTTACACTCGTGACCAAAATTTGAATCAAATTCCCGCTTTGAAATTAGCAATTGCGGCTAATTATGAATTCCTAGCTAAAGACAGCCCGAATTTAACACAACAAGCTTTTAATAATTATCAATCAGCCTATACTACTGCTTGGCAATTAGAACAATACGCTAGAGCGGCAGAAGCATTAGAAAAGTTAATGGGTTTTTATCGTTCTCAAAAACAAATAGATGCAGCTTTAGAAACTAGCCAAATTCTCATTCAAACCCAAACATTAGCCAGCAACTTTTATGGATTAATGTCAGCATACAAACAAATTGGTGATATATATTTAGAAAATCAACAATATCCCCAAGCATTAACAGCATTTGAGCAAGGATTAGAAATAGCCCAGCAACTCAAACATCAAGAGGCATACTTTAGCGAACAAATTCAAAAGTTAAAAACTGCACAAAAACTTTAGGGCGTTACTGAAAACAAGTATGAATTTAGGTGTAAAGATGTTCCAGAGGAACTTCTCTACAAGAGTTTAGATATTATCAAAAATCATTTTCATATATCAAATCAGCAACACTAACTCTAGACCAGATTATCAATAAATAAAGAAAGTCCGCATTGGCGGACTTTAGACATTGGATAAGGTTAAGTTGTCACCAAGAGAGTCTACAAGATGTTAGACTTATTTCATATTTTTATTGATTATTTTCATAAAATCAACATTTTGGATCTAGGATTTAGGACATAATGCCGGGATTTATGTCTATCAAAAAGACCATTTATTGATAATTATTGCTACATTTTTCTATCTCCCATCTGTGAAATGTGTGGAATATTTGCAAAATTAGGGACATAATTCAGAGAGTTGTGTCTAAACTTCTGATAAAGTCTCTACAACGAAAAATAGTAAGTATTCAGATACAGCAATCCTTGATATCCAGATCCCCGACTTCTTTGATTTATGGTGTCCATTTATCTGAGAATTCGGGGATCTTACTGCCCTTACCTGAATTCTTATGAAAAATAAAAAAACCCCAAAAGTAAAAACTTCTGAGGTATCAAGATTTTTAGGTGCTATTGAGGACAATAGAATCCTGTTATCAGTTGGAGTAGGCAATCTGAAGACTAATAACAAGAAAACTAAATTTGTTCCGATCTCAAATGAAGAACCTAAAAGCCCACAGGTCAACTACTTCAATAATCTACCAGAGGTATTTATATCTGAGTAGCCAAATTGGCGTTTTTTTAGCACCATTAATTGTAGGAATATAGCAGGTGACATACTACAAATTAGAAATAATATAGGAACCTACTTGAATCTTGCTCAATATACGGAGAATCAATCGTTGATGATATACGGTTTAGGGTTTACAGCTTGTTCAAAAATCAAAATTGAGTGAAAAACAGGCTTCTGGAAGATTATTGATACTAACAAATATTCTGACTCCTGACTCGGTGACTCCTGAATTCTGACTAAATTACTTATCCTCCTGCATACTTCTCACAATTTTTGTCACAAGTTTTCTCGGAATAAACCGCACACATTTTGACATCAGTTTATTCATAAAACCAGGAATAACAATTGTTTTACCGTTAATTAAAGCATTATAACCCATTTGGGCGACAGTTTCGGCATCCATCATTTTTTTACCTTTCAGCAATTTAGAATCTGCCATACCTGTTCTTTCATGAAATGCGGATATAGTTGAACCTGGACAAAGAACTGTGACAGTTACACCTGTACCTTCTAACTCATTAGCAATGGCTTCAGAAAAAGATAAAACATAAGCTTTGGTGGCAAAATAAACCGCCATTAAAGGGCCTGGTTGAAAAGCAGCCGCAGAAGAAACATTTAAAATTTTACCTTTACCTTCTTTAACCATCTCTTTGAGAAATAACTTAGTTAAATGGGTAAGACAAACTAAATTTACCTGCAACATTTCCAACTCAATATTAAGGTTAGTTTCATTAAACAAACCATAAGTACCAAACCCGGCATTATTCACCAAAATATCAATTTTAATACCAGCCTGTTGCAACTCTGTAAAAATTTCTTCAGGAGAGGTGGAGAGAGATAAATCTTTGATAATAGGTTTTACATAAATTCCAAACTCTTCTTGAAACTCAATAGCTATTTTGTTAAGTTTTTCTGCTAGTCTATCTACCAATACAAGATTATAATGTTCATGAGCAAAAATCCGGGCTAACTGATAACCAATACCATTAGCAGAACCGGTAATCAAAACTGTTCCCTGACATTTTATGTTCATTTTAAAAAAAGTGAATTAGCTGGAATAGGCACGGTTAAACCGTGCCAACACCATTAAGTAAGACTTAAGAAACCAGTTTGCACTAAATAAGATGTGTAAGTTAGCAACAATTGAGAATCAATTGTCGGACAAACAATAGAACTGCCTTTCAGTGCTTCTAAAGTTGATTCACAACTAATAATTGGTCTTCTGGCTTGTAAATACAAATCAGGAATAGTGATTTGTTCATCAGACCAACGTTCTAATAAGAAAGGACGCAAAGTATATAAAGGATTGTCAGGAGAAGTGACATTATTAATTAACTCTCCTTGCCATTCCTCATAAGGAATCATCTTAATAGAAAATCCAAAAGAACGCACCCAGTCAACCAAAGATTTTAAAGAAGCTGGTTGAGGATGTTGCAGGTGAAAAGCCTTACTTACAGACTTTTCTTGTCGGGAAAGATAAACAACAGATTTACTGACATAATCAACAGGGGACATATCCAACATATAATCTACATCAGGGAAAGAACCCATTTGTAGACAACCTTTAATCATCAAATTGATAAAGTCATGGGTATTACAAATCCCAGTTTTGCTATCTCCAGAAATTAAAGGAGGTCTGTAAATAGTGATAGGTAATCCACGACTGCCAGCAATTTTTACTAATTTTTCTGATACCCATTTAGTTTGGGAATAACCCAGAAAAATACCTTCCCAATCATTGAAATCATCTTGTTCCTTAACTACCTGACCAGCATAGGCAGAGGATTCAAAAACAGCCACACTAGAAACATAATGAAATGGCTTGGCTTTAGTTTGACAAGCCAAACGTAAAACTTCCTGTGTGCCTAAAACATTAGCTGTTTTGAGGGCGGAGTAAGGATAAACATAATTGAGTAAAGCTGCACTATGATAAATAGTATCAATATTAGCGGCTAGATTTTGAAATTGTTCTGCGTCAATACCCAAATGTGGCTGGGCTAAATCACCGATTATCGGAATAATTCGGCTACTATATTGATCTTGCCAAATTGCATATTGTTGCAAATTATTTTGTAATTTGCTTTTTCCTGCTTCTAAATCATCAGCCCGTACTAAACAATAAAGATTTGCGTCCGTTGCTTCTAGTAATTCCTTGATAATGAAAGCACCTAAATAACCTGTTCCCCCAGTTAAAAAGATATTTTTGGGGTTAGTAATAAAAGTGGCAGTACCAACAGGTTGAATAGTTGGGTCAAGGACAGCTTCTGCACCTAAATCTAGAACAGGAGGAGCAAAATTAACACTGGAGTTTGTGGTTGAATTTGGATCTTTTAGTTGGGAATCATCAGTTGATTCTTCTGATAACCGCCCAGAAAGTGCCGCAATATTGGGATAATGCCAAAGTAAAATAGGAGAAGGTTTAAAACCGAGTAATTCTTCTAATTTACTAATAATTATCATGGCTTGAGCAGAATCTAAACCATAATTTTCTAAGTTTTCATGGACATCAATTTCTGCGGGGGTGACTCCAATAACTTCTGCTAGATTAGTTACTAGAAACTCTTGAATAGTTTCCGCACCATAACACTGTTTTAAAGTCATTTTTACTTCTCCAATGTAGATAGAATAGGCTGATATTGAGAGTAATCTGGAGGTATTTGCAGACCCTGCATTTTTAAACTTTGAATGCGGTATGAAAAGGCTGTACCTTTCATGATTTGGTCGGCTACATCCACCACATGACGTTGATGAGGTTCTGACAAATAAGAACCGCGCACCCAGTCATTGAAACCACCCATAGCTGGGCCACACCAGATTTGATAATCAACTTCCCGGCCTTTTTCACCACTGCTAGACCATCGGGAAGATAATCCCAAATACCACCGAAAGATTAAAGCCATTTTTAGTTTTGGATTATTAACAGCTTTACCCAATTTTTCAGGATTTTTTTGGGATAAATAAGCGGCTGTACCTTCCCAAACTTCCGCAATAGTTTTACGGAAAATTTGTTTTTCTAACTTCTCTTTTTCTGCTGCGGGGATATGTTCAATAGAGTCGTAAGTGCGATACAATTCATACAATTTTTGCGCCCGCATGGGGAACATAGTCCCGCGTTTGAGAACTTGCAATTTTACTCCCATTTCAAACATATCTGCGGCGGGAGCCATAATCATATCGGCCATTTCTGCTTGTGCTAATAACTTTTTCGTATGTTCACAAGCACCAGATTCTACACAAGATTGATTAATTGAACCGGTGACAATATAGGCAGCACCCATCATAAAACCAGCTAAAGCTGATTCTGGTGTACCAATACCTCCAGCTACTCCGACTCTAATAGGAACTGAGTAATTATATTGCCTTTGAATTTCATCTCTGAGGGCAATAATTGAAGGTAATAAACATACTAAAGGACGATTATCTGTATGACCGCCAGAGTCAGCTTCAACGGTAATATCATCAGCCATTGGTACTTGACTGGCGAGATTTGCTTGTAATTCCGTAATTAGTCTTTGCTCAAGTAATTCTTTAAGAATTCTGGCTGGTGCTGGCTGCAAAAATTTCGTTGCTACTTCCCGACGGGAAATTTTAGCAATGACCTTATTTCTGATATCAATTTGATTAGCTGCATTTAATCTTAACCCAGCAACTCGATAATAAACGATATTAGGAGTTAAGTCTAGAAATGCCGATGCTTCTACTATTCTAACACCATATTTCAGATATAAATCTACAGCCCGGCGTTCAATAGCTGGTTCATTAGGACTGTGAATTAAATTGAAAGCGTAGGGTTCATTTGGTAAAGCTTGTTGAATAGTATTAATAGCAGTTTCTAAACGTTCTGGAAGTAAACCACCTGCACCAAAAGAACTTAAAATTTTCTCTTTTCCGAGTGCAATTACCATAGCTTCGGAAGCAATTCCCCCAGCCATTGCTCCGGTCATATAGGCGTATTTTACACCATAAGCAGTCAGAAAACTAGGGTCGCCAAGTTGTTGTAATCGGAGGGGGGGAAGTGAGATTAAAAGTTCAGTTTGTCCAGATGAACCATTATCACTAGGTGCTAAATAACCATCATTAGTTACACCAATTTTTCCTGCCATTTTAATGATATGACAAGGTTGATCTAAAGTTAACAACTTATTTTTGATCGTGCTTTTTTCAAAGCTAACACAATCTAATGAGCCTTTCCATACTTGGTTTTGATGATGATTCCAGTTGAAAAAACCAAGTCCATTATCATGTTTATTTAGTACCGTCTCGATAGTTGTCACGGTAGGTATTCCTCAATTAATAAGCAAAGGATGGGAAATGAAAGTAAGGAGTTGAGGAGTCGGGGCGAACGGCCGTACTCTGTGTCCTCTGTGCCTGGAGTGGTTCGTTAAAAAAACTAAATAAATTATTTCTCTTCGTTGAGTAAATTCTCCGCGCAAGCTAATTGCAATTGAATAATTTCGCTCATTTGCTGACTAAAATCTTGTCTAGCTGTTAAAAAATTTATGTGTGTTTTGGTTAATTTAGCAGTGTTCTGACTCAGTTGTTGATACTGAGGAATTTTTGTATCACTCATGGGAAGTTTTTCACCAGATGTTTGATTTATGTTTGGCTTTAATGGTGGAGATGATGCAAAGAATTTTAGTTTCTTTGACAATTCCAAACCGTTATCCATGATAGTTTTCATGGTATTTTTCTCTATTTTGGGCTGGGGTTTAGGGTAAATATCTGTGGGGGCTATTTTTTCTGCTATGTCTAAAGAATTAATGATTTTATACTCTGAATGAACGGAAATTTTTGGCTGTTGGTGATTAGCAAAAATTTTCTGATTTTCTGGGTTTAAAATCGTCGCAGTCATAGATTTACCACCCAAGGTAATTCTTCGGAGAGTTAATTTATTCTTTTGGCGATTTTCCCAGGTTAGGTTATAGAGTGGTGATAAGTTCAATTTGACTTGATGACTCAGGAGTTTTGCTAATGCTTTGACTAGGGAATTATGGTCATCCATGCCGCGTCTGTTGAGAGATACGGTAATATGTTCTTGATTGCCGAGATTTTTAGTAATCCAGCGAGAACAAATACCTCCCGCACCGGCTTCAATAAATATTTTTGCCCCGTCTGCATAAACACGATTAACTAAGCGGGGAAAGTCTAATTCCTGACATAAACCTGTGGCAATATGATGGGCAATTGATTCACTTTCTAAAGAAATGGGTTGATATTGTGCCGCAGAATAAAATGTCACTCCCGGAATTTGTTGTGCAGGTAAGTTATTGAGTTTAAATATTTCCCCGTATTCTGATGCCATGGCTGGACAATGAATGACATGATCAAATGGTGCAGGAAAAGCGTTACAACCCAATTTTTTAATTACTCGTTGACAAGCTGCTGGTTCACCGGCAATTAATACTTCTTCTGGTGTATTAATTTGAGTTAAATAAACGTGATTTTCTCCTTTTAAACATTCTCTAATTTTCTCAGGACTAGCCATGAGAACATAGTTACCCCATAAAGGATCAGATGTTTTTTGCGGATCATTTACTAGTCCCCAATATTCCCGGACGGCATTTTTAGGACCAGATAATCTATCACCAAATAAAGCGGAGGAATTAAAGGTATTACTACCTTGATAAAAATTACTCCAAACTCCTTGGGCAACCATCATACTTGTTTCCCCCAAACTGTAGCCAAAGATATATTTGGGTTTAACTTCAAAATCTTCGCTGATAATGGTGGTCATAAATCTGGTAAATAGCATTTCTGCTTCCAGCATTGCCAGAGAATCATCTAACAATTTCTTTTCTAATGTTTCTAATTCTCTAGTAGCTAATTTTCTTAAACTGCGTGGAAATACTAATTTTTCGACATCGGCGGCGCGTTTATAAAGACTCTTGAGAATGACATCATCAAAGGCTTTGGGAAAGAGGCGGAATAAGGTACGACCAATACCAACATAGGAGTTAACGGCGGCAGGATAAATAAAGGCAACTTCGCCAGTTTTACCTAATGGTTTGGGGGTAAAATAACTACCCATAGGGGTTTGCCAGTCTTTACCATTGATAAAGGCGTTGGTAATGCCTTTTTTAGCAGAATTAATTTCTTTAATTAATTCAGTTTGATTACGTCCAGTGATGGATAATGTGTATTCAGAGTTAGAATTTTGCTGGAAGTTGAGAAAGTTTTGACTAGCTGCATTTTGCAGATTATCTGTGTTATTAATTGTTGCTTCTAGGTGATCTAATGCTGCTAATAAGGTAGATTTATCATTAGCAACCAGGGGGAAAAGATAAAAAGATTTTGACTGTAAATAACGACTTTCCCGTGCTGATTGAGTGGTTTCTTCTGATAGAATAACGTGAGCAAAAGAACCGTCACAACCAATACTATTAATGGCGGAAATTCTGCTTTTGACTTCTTTTTGCAAAAACCAAGGTCGAGATTCACTAGCAACATAAAAAGGACTACCTTCCCATAGTTGCGGTGTTTTTACTCCAGACCAGTTAGGGGTTGCAGGTATATATTTGTAATACAAACTCAGTGCTGTTTTAATTAAACTGGCTATTCCTGAAGCCACAAAGGTATGACCGATATTAGCTTTGATGCTACCAATGGCACAGTGTAAACCGTCCCCAACTGGGGGATAAGCTTGGAGAATGCCATTTATTTCTGCTGTGTCTTCCTGGGGAATACCACTGGCGCAGACTTCTAAATAGTTGATTTCTCTGGGTTGGATACCTGCTTGTTGAAACGCTTGGTTGCAGACTTGGGTAATAGTAGCGGCATCTACAGCCATAGAGGCAGATTGACCAATACTAACAGCATCAATTACTGCATAGATGCGGTCTTGATTTTGCAATGCGACATCATGACGTTTGAGAACTACCGCACCTGCACCCTCTCCCACATTCCAACCGTCGGCTTTTTCATCAAAACTTAAAGTATTCACTCCTGTATTGATGTTGCCCCATTGACTGCGTAATAAAACATTTTCGATGCCTCCCGCTAGGTCAATAGCACCAACAATAACAGCATCTACTTCATTGCTATCAAGTAGCATTTGCGCCAATTCTAAGGCTTTAAAAGTAGAGGTTTCAACGGCACTAATGATAAAAGATGGCCCAGAAAAATTCCATAAAGAAGAAATGCGATTTGCCATAATATTGGCGACATAACTGATATATTCACCAATTTCTACTGGATGATGAACACTATCTTTAACAATGGTTTCTAATTGGGAAATTTTTTCTGGTGGTAAAGCTATTTCTGCACAATTTAAACCATCTTTAACTTGCCAGGAGGAATTCCATCTTTGCTGGAGTTTGTGAACAGATAATTCTGTATCGGCGGCGATAATTACCGCCACATTACTATTAGGTGATATTTTCGCGTCTTTAAGAGCGCGATCAGCAACTTTTAATAATAAGAGTTGTTGAGGGTTAAGTTTTTCGACTTCGTTGGGAGGAATTTTGTAGGCTAAAGTATCAATTTCAAAATCTTGAATGTACGCGCCATGAGGTGCTGTATCTTTGGCTAAACCGTACTCTTGAAGCAATTTTTCTTGGCTATTAATGCCATACCATCTTTGCTCCGGGAGGGGGATAAAATGCTGTTTGCCATCATAAATGGTGCTTTCTAAAGCATCTAAATTAGTACATTCTCCAAAAAAGGCATCCATGCCAACAATAGCGATTTTTGCGGTCATTTCTTGTTGAAAATTCATTTGCTTACTTCCCCTGTTCTAAAATGATATGAGAGTTAGTTCCACCAAAACCGAAGGCACTTAAAGCTGTATATTTAGTTGCTTTGTTTGGCCATGTAGCCATGGTTCTGACAATCTTTTGTGGCGCAATAACTTGATTTTCAGAACCTATGGGTTGGGTAATATTAATACTGGGGGGAATGACATTATGGGACATACTTAAAATTGTCTTTGTGATACCAACCATGCCCGCAGCAACTAATAAATGACCAACATTTGTTTTGGCAGAACCGACCAATGGTGTAGCTTGATGTTGACCAAAAAAGTCTTGAATCGAGTTACATTCAGTGGTATCTCCTAATAGAGTGCCTGTAGCATGACACTCTAAATAATCAATAGTTTGGGGGTGAAGTTTGGCTTCAGTATAAGCCCTTTGATATGCTAAGGTTTGACCTTGGACATTAGGACTGAGGAGATGCTTTCCTTTGCCATCATTAGAAAGACCATTACCGCAAATAGTTGCTAAAATGCGATCGCCATCTCGAACGGCATCATCATAGCGTTTAAGCACTACCATTCCTATACCTTCGGAGGTAATTAACCCTTTTGATGCTTTATCTAAAGGCCGACTGATGCCATTATCTGGATATCCTTGTACTCCAGAAAATAACATTCTTAAAAATAGTGGATCTGCACAACTAATTGCACCAGCTAACATTAAATCAGCTTTGCCAGCATTGAGATAATGGGAGGCAAGTTTGATAGCATAAAATGATGAAGCACAGGCAGCATCTATACAGAAATGAGTAGGAGATAAAGAAAATGCTTTGGCAATAATAGCAGCTGGTAAACCGCAAATCATGGCATTATATGGCGATGTTTTTATGCCATTATTTATCCCTGCTAAATGAAAATCTTGATTTTGCAAAAGTTCGCCAATAGCAGGTTCAATAGTTTGCTGATAAATAGGAGCAAACAACTGATTGGATGCTTTGGTGGGTAAAGCCAAAGTTCCTAAAATTACGCCACATTTTGAGAGTGCAGATTGATTTCCTAAGTAACCACTGTCAATAATTGCCTGTTTGGCGGCATATACTGACCATTTAAAAGTGTTGTCTAGATTTTGGAGAAATTCTGCTGGTAAATTGTACTCACTAGGATCAAATTCAAAATCGCGGATAAACCCGCCTTTTTTGAAATAGAATTTGTCCAGTATGCCTTTGTTTTGGTCGTAGAATATGTCAGGATCTATGCCTAATTCGGCAGTAGTAATATCTGTGGTTGAGTCTTTTTCTGTGGTGAGATTCTGCCAAAATTGTTCGGGATTCTTGGCATCAGGAAATAGGCAGGATAGGCCTATTATTGCTATTTTTTTCACTGTGGAAATCCTCATTGGGGGATGAGGGAAAAATCAGACTTTTTCCCTGTTTGATTTAGGATTTACGCGATTCCCCAATGTTTACGGATTTATGGATGAAGTAGAATGATTCAAATTAAATGAACCACGAAGAAGCGAAGGACACGAAGGAAGAAAGGAAGAAGAAGGAAGTAATTTTATCAAACTCTATCCAGATCCCTGACTTCTAACATCAATTTATAATTGATTTCCAGAATAAACAAAAAGTCGGGGATATTAATAATTATTTACGTTTGAGTAATTCCTGTGGACAAATTACTGCTTTTGCATCTAAGATTTGTGAGTATATTTGTCCTTCTTGTCCGTGAATTATAAAGTTGCATATGGCACTACTATTTGTTTTGGCTTTGATTTCACAGGAGACGTAAAACAATGCGTCACAAGGTATGGGTGCAAATTGTTGGGAATGTGTTAATTGTCCCGGTAAGCATATTTCTTGATGGAAATGATTTAACCATAACCATAAAGGTTGTGTACTTAAGTCTGTGGAATAGGGGTTATACCATCTAATGGGAAATTGTCCTTGTTTTTGCAAAGAAATTGATTCCCAATAACATTCTGTGGTGATTTTTTGGTTGGTGATGTTAATAACTCTGTTGATTTTTTGGAAACTTGGTCCATGAAATAAAGCGGTATCACTTGTTTGATAAAAGTCTGTACCTCTGGTGGTGATAATATTATCTTCCGTTAAATCCAGTCCTTGATAAATTGGCTGTTCTGGAGTTTTGGCGACTACTTTGACCACCGCCCGAAAGTGGAATAAGGGTTTACCGAGAGGATTTTTACTGGTAATAGTGGTCTGAAATTCGACAAATTCACCATCTTTTTTGTCTAGTTCTTGCAATTCTAATTGAAATTCGTCGGCTACATTGGCATTAAAGGTAATACCTTTTAAAACTTTGAATTCTTTACAACTAAAATAGTGATAACCGGGATAAACTTCTTCACAAGCGGCAATCATCCAACCCATGGCACAAGTAGCTGGTAAAACTGGTGTACCGGCAATTACATGATCATGTAAAAATGGGTTATCAGCTACTGTCATTTTCCGGCGAATGCGATGGGTTCGCAATTGGGAATCTAAGGAGGTGGGAGGTAGAAACATGGGACTACCAATGACAACTTGAGCATCATGGGTATAGGCTGGATGTAGTTCATTAACTAACATCTGTGTGCCAATTTCTAGAGGAATAATATCAATTCCTCTTTCGGCAAATGCCTTTTTTAATTGTGGTGTCACCATGCCACTATCCCAGCCACCCCAATTAATTGCCACTACATGACATTGAGGATGATATTGTTTCATTAAGTGGGCTGATTTGGTGAGAATTTCGTTGGCTATAGCATAATCACTTTGACCAATATTCCCATAAAAACCAGTCACGGAAGAAAACAATACTAGATGTTGTAATTGTTGGGGATTAATAGAATTCAGAAGATTTTCTAAACCCTGAACTTTGGCAGCATAAACTTTTTCAAAATCCTCTTCTGTTTTCTTTTCAATTAATTTATCTGCTAAATTACCAGCACCGTGAATTATGCCAGTAATTTGACCAACTTTTTGAGAAATTTCCTCAAGTTTAGTTTTCAAGTTTACATGATCGGTAACATCAACACTAATATATTCTGCTGTGCTGCCTGTGGCTTCAATTGCTACTAAGGTTTTTTGAATTTCTCGACTGGAATTAATTTCATTAAATATCTTTTGTACCATCATGGGTGTTGGTTTCTCACCTTGAGAAAGCAAGTTTTCCATAATCCGTTTTTTCAAAGCAGCATCTTCTAAACAACCCCGTGCAAATTCTGGTTCTGGGGTAATTTCCGAACGACCGAGAAGAATAAATTTACAAGGTTGATGTTGGGCTAATTTAATAGTACATTGAGCAGTGATTCCCTTTGCTCCACCACTGACAACAAAAACTGATGATGGATTAACTTGAACTGTTGCAGTCATAATGATGATTTTTAGGATTTATTTAATGGGGATGATGTCTGAAATATGATTAGGGCTTACCCACAAATCACGAAATAATGAACTACGAAGGAAAGAGGGTTTCAGAGATATTTTGCGTAAGTCCTATATCATGTCTTAATTATGATTTGTAGGATTTGTTTGATGGGGATGATTAATTGATTGATGAAAAAACAAACAATTAATCAAATGTAAGTATTCAGATATAGCAATCCTCCAGACCCAGATCCCTAACTTCTAAGATCAATTGATCATTTATGGACACAATAAATAAAAGAATTCGGGGATCTTATCACCTCATCAAATTAATCAAACAAATCATAGTTTAGACATTACTTATGCTTTTGCTATTAGGGTTACTCGTCCTTGAGAACTGTAACCAACTTCGCCGATATAGCAATTAGAATCGTGTAATTCAGCGACAATGTATTGGGCTGATTGATGGGGATCTAATGTAGGATTGAGGTCAATTGCTCTGAAGAATACCTTTGGCCATTCCCAACGCAAACTCTTAGTTAAACCAAATAAACCAGCACCAATGGCGGTAAAATTGACTTGATGTCCTAATCCAAATTCGCCGTCAAGATGGGCAACTGTGCAGAAGCTTGTTCTTCCTTCTAAAGATGCGGCGTTATTTAAAGTTGCTTTCAGATGTTTTGCCATTAAAAACACTTGTTTAACGATCACTTTTTCGGCTTCTGGATAGGAAATATGTCCAGGTTTGTCAGGTGTGAATTGAGGATGGAGGTGAATAAATGCCCCAATTGATCCATGTTGAGCGATGATACTTTGCAATAATAGTTGCAGATGTTGTTCACTCATGTTTGCCAAGGTGACGCGGGTAACACCAACGGGTAATGGCAATTGCTCAGGAACTAATGATTGGGGGAAACTCAAAACTACTACTTTCCAGCCTTGTTCCATTAGTGCGTGGGCTAGTTTGGTGGTGGTGAGTGAACCATCATCCGTAATTAAACCAATGTGTCCTGCTGGTAGTTTGGCTTCCCAAAAATCTGGTCTGGGTAAGATTTGCAGTTGGGCGGGACGGCGGGGTAAATTGGGATCTACCGTCGGAGGTGGGGTTAAATCAATCACCTCCGTGCGGGAAGTATCCGCCCCAATGGTTGTTACCTCGTTAACATCAGAGTGCGGCTTTTTTTTTTCACCTGCCACCAGTGATTGGAGGTAGTTAACGATTTGCCCAATTGTCCGCAGGTCGCCTAATTCTTCTATGTTTGGCTTGGGTAAGTCGGGATATGCTTCTTGCATTGCCCCCAGTATTTCTACCCGTTTGATGGAATCAATACCCAGGTCTGCTTCCATGTCCATATCCAGTTCCAGCATCTCGACTGGATAACCTGTTTTTTCACTGGTGATGTTTAATAGGGTTTGGGCTATATTAGGATGGTCATTAGTTTCTGTGACTTGGGGACTAGGAATGGTTTCGGGAATGACTGCCTCTATGACTGGTGTTGGAACTTGAGGAATAATTACTGGTTCTGGAACTACTTCCTCTATTATCTGTAACCTGTCACCTGTTACCTGCTTTTGCAGATATTCGACAACTTGACCAATGGTACGTTTTTCTGCGAGTTCTTCGAGGTTGGGTTTGGGCAAGTTAGGATATAACTCTTGCAATCCTCCTAGAATTTCTACCCGTTTGATAGAATCAATACCTAGGTCGGCTTCCATGTCCATATCGAGTTCTAGCATTTCGATAGGATAACCAGTTTTCTCGCTGGTGATGGTGAGGAGATTGTTAGCCAGGTCATCGAGGTTAACGCTGCTGGTTGCGGGTGCTGGTACGGGAATGAATGCAACTACAGGGGCGACTGGTTCGGGTACTGGTTCGGGTGCAATTACTGGTGCAGCAATGACGGGTTCTGCAACTTGAACGACTGCTGGAACTACGGGGGTAATTGGTTCAACCACTGGCAGTGGTTGGGGAGGAATTATATTAACGGTGGGTGCAACTGGTGCTTCTTCGGGAACGGGTACAGAAGTAAAGGCAGTTGGTGCTTGGTTGTCAGAAATTAGTTGAGAATATTCTTGTTGAATAAGTTGGAAAAAGTGTTTACTATATTCCAACTGTTCCCGCAGATATTGTTCATGGATGCGGAGGGTTTCACCTTGTTGGGAGTGAAACTGCATCATGCTGCGTTCTAAGCTTTCGGCGATCATTTGCTTAATTTTGGCAGCATCAGCAGCAGATTTAGCATTGGTAAATAAGGCGTTTTGCTGCTGCATCAGTTGGAAGAAGGTCTTGGTATATTCCATCTGATGGTTGAGATATGTACCATGAACCTGCAAATTATCGCTTTGGTGTTGCTGGAACTGGGTAATTAGTTGTTCTAAACTGGTGAGAATTTCTTGGTTATTATCTGGTGTTTGCATCTTCCCTCCGGGTCGCTGCGCTAAAAATTTTGGGGCTGGTTGAGTAGTCATTACAGGGATCATTTGCGGCTGTGACTGGGTTTCAATGACAGGTTGTTTTTTATGCCCGTTACCATTGCCATTGCCGTTACCGTTACCGTTATGTCCATTGCTGCTGGAAATTTTGGTAATTACAGGAGTCTCTATTTCTGAGTTAATGGTGGGTGGGTTTAGTATTGCTAAACCTCTACTGGACTCCTGAACTTCTGAACTCCTGAACTCCTGTACGGGCAAACGGCCGTTCGCCCCTACTGAAATCTTGTACCCGTCCTCTAATGCTTCTTTAAAGGCGTTTTTGGTTTTTTCACTGCGGTAGTTAATGCCGTTTAATTTGACGCTGAGGGTCTTTTTGGTAGAAATGGGGGGGAGTACGGGAGTGAGTTGATAGGGATCAAGGTTGGTGAGACTCATGCCAATGACGCGCAATTGGACGGCGGCTTCACGGAGGGCGCGATCGCTATTTTTCTGAGCGCTGGGATTGAGAGATACGGTAATATGGGGGCGATCGCCTAAAATATCTTTGACTAAGTTACTCAAAACCCGTTTGGGTCCAAATTCTACAAAGCAGTAACCACCAGCCCCATAGATATTTTCAATCTCTTGTTTAAACAGGACGGAACTAGCCAAATGGGTTTCTAAGTTCTTTTGAATGGCTGCTGTGTCCTGGGGATAATGTTTCCCGGTGACGTTGCTAAAAACGGGAATTTGGGGACTGTGGAAGGTGATGGACTTGGTAGCAATGGCAAAGGATTTTTGGGCGAAGGCAATTAAGGGAGTATGGAAAGCTGCGGACACGGGTAATAAAACCGCACCATATCCTAATTGTTGAAAGCGATCGCGGATTTTATGAATTTCTGCCGTTGGCCCAGCTAAAACAATTTGGGTAGGAGAATTGAAGTTAGCAATACTCACCTTGGGAAATTGCTTCAGCACCGGTTCAATTTTGCTGATATGTTCCTTCACCGCTAACATCGTCCCCGCATCATGATCAGGATCTTTGGGTGCGGCCATGGCTTGTCCTCTAGCTTTCACCAGGAATAAATAATCAGCCTCGGTCAATACTCCAGCCGCCCACAAAGCGGTTAATTCCCCAAAACTATGGCCAGCAGCGAAATCTGCCTTAAACCCAGCTTGTTGCAAAATTCTATACAACCCGGCACTAAATACCCCAATTGCCGGCTGTGCATATTCGGTTCTTTGTAAAGCCGCAATTTGGGCTTTTTTCTCAGTTTCATCAAAGGTAGAACGGGGGAAAACAACTTCAGAAATAGGTTGTAAATTATCTTGCTTTAACAAATTGTCCATTTTGCTATATAGCGATCGCAAGCTGGGGAAATTCATCACCGCTTCTCTGCCCATTTCCAAATATTGAGAACCTTGACCAGAGAATAAAGCTACAACTTTACCACCGACATCTATTCCCCCAGCCCGGTAATAAATACCTTGAGGATGTTCCCAAGCTGTAACTCCCGATTTACTTTTGAGTAAATCAATACTAACTTGCAATAACTTACAAGCTTCGGCTAAATTCTCCGCCACAAACCCAATTCTGGCGGCAGTTTTGGGAATAGCTAAAGATTTACATTCCAGAACTAATTGAGCATAATATCTGTCACTATCGTTAGCTTGCAAATTATGAAAAGTTGCTTCTAACTTGGTAATTAATTCTGCGTGAGTAGCACCGAATAATAACACTTCACCTGCCCCACCATGTAAACGATAAGAACTTTCTTGTTCTGGTTCGTATTCTTCTAAAACAACGTGGTAATTTGTGCCACCAAAACCAAAGGAACTTACACCCGCACGTCTGGGAGTTTCACCTTCTGCCTTGATCCAAGGTCTAGTTTGAGTATTGAGATAAAAGGAGGAATTTTCAATATTTAATTTGGGATTTGGTTCAGTAATATTGATGGTTGCTGGCAGGATTTTATGATGTAATGCTAGGGCAGTTTTAATTAAACTAGCTGCACCTGCGGCGGCTTTTGTATGACCAATTTGAGATTTTACACTTCCTAAAGCAATATGTTGTTTTTGGGTATCATGTTGACCAAAATAATCTCTTAAAGATCCGAATTCTGTGGGATCTCCTGCCATTGTTCCCGTACCGTGTGCCTCCATTAAACCCACAGTTGCAGGGGAAAAACCAGCATCATCATAAGCCCGTTCTAAGGCTTTAATTTGTCCTTCTTTTCTGGGGGCATAAATACTCTTATAGCGGCCATCGCTAGAAGTACCAATTCCCTTAATTACTGCATAGATTTTATCCCCATCTCTTTGGGCATCTTCTAAGCGTTTGAGGAGAATCATGCCAATGCCTTCACCTAACATCATTCCATCGGATTTAGCATCAAATGGTTTGACATTATCGCTAGGAGTAACGGCTGGAGTTTTGCTAAAAGAAATGTAGGCCATGATGGTGTTATCGGTGTCAACTCCACCGGTTAACATCATATCGCTACGGTGTTCTACTAATTCACTAATGGCCATTTTTAATGCCCCAAAGGAACTAGCACAAGCTGCATCTACAACGCAGTTTGTTCCCCCAAAATTGAGCCGGTTAGCAATTCTGCCAGCGACTACATTGGCTAACATTCCGGGGAAAGCATTTTCATCCCATTTCACATAGGCAGATTTGATTTTATCAACGATCTTTTTCGTGTCTTCGTCAGATAAACCACTGCTTTTGAGAACTTTTTCCCAAATGGGATATTCTAATCTTGCAGATAGGGGCATTCCCAATTGTTTGGCCATGGCCACACCCAAAATTACCCCAATATTTTCGCGGTTAAATTCACGGGATTCACCATAACCAGCATCTTCCATGGCTTCTTTTGCAACTACTAAACTTAATAGTTGGGAAACATCTGTTACTTCTAAAATGCTGGGGGGTATGCCAAATTCCATGGGGTTAAAATCCACTTCGGGAATAAAACCACCGCGTTTACAATAGGTTTTATCTTCTGGGGTTCTGGGATTAGGATCATAGTAGTCTTCTACGCTCCAATGGGTAGAAGGAACATCAGTAATACAGTCAATTTTATTAACAATATTTTGCCAGTATTCCCGGAGGTTTCTTGACTGTGGCATTAAGGATGCCATACCAATAATTGCTATCGGGTTTTTGTGCAGTTTTCTATTAATTTCATTAGTTGACATAGAATTGTCTGACTTCATTTTTTTTTCCTCTATAAACCTAATCAAAGCCTGTTCACAACTATTAATTTGCGATTCTAATTCTGCCAAGGCAGTATTAATTGCCTCTGTATTTTTAGGGGGGCAAGACATAGGAGATAGACTAATCTTGAGTACCGTGAATTGTGCCGTATATTACCTATTAACAGATAGAATAACTATCTGTGTTCAGGCAATTACCGTAGGTAAAGGCTAAATACTTGATTTTGCTATCGCAAAGAATATCTCAACACCACAGAATATATACTGTCTTGTGTTTCCCTCAGTTAGATTTTTGGGTGTCTTTGACTGTTTTCAAGCAATTTTAGAACCTTGTGTTCCTGAATAAAAGTAGAAAATACTCGACTTGTGAATATTGAAAATTTGTCAATTACATTGTGGTAATAAGGTCAGAATTCAGTAGTCAGGAGTATGGCTAACGCCACGCTATGCCTTCAGCACACTACGTGAACGCTATCAGAATGAAGGATGAAGGATGAAGAACATTTTTCTTTTATCCTCCCTATTCCCTTTTGCCTGTTATATCAAGTTTTCTGTATCCTGAGTCCTTAGGCAATAACTGGCCAAGGTATGTACTCAAACTGAAGCTGAGGTATTAAGACAGAAGCGTTTTTTATTGTCATCAGTGAATAATTTTCGACAAAGCATAACATTTTGTTTTTTGATCAATACCATTGCCAGTTTTGACCGGGAATTTTAGATTTTAGATTTTAGATTAAAAAAATTCGGTATAAGCCCCTGTCCCTAATGGCGGGAAAATACTCGCTGCGCTGCGTACGCTTCGCTAACGTCAATCCCAAATCCAAAATTTTCAAGATTCTACACTTTAGGGTGAAGTTAATCCAAAATCCAAAATCGTAAATCCAAAATTACGTGACAGTCTAGGATAATCTATTTTAGCTGATTAGCATTAGAAAAGCTGCTAAAATCGTTACAGAAATCATCATAGTGAAAAAATACTTAAACAGGGTTTTATCGGAATAGTTTTCCAGCTTGTCACTTAAAAAGAAATCAAAACTTTGGTTGTAGAAAAGATAGGTTTTGTTTCTTTAAGCAATTGTGCTGTAACTAATGACATGAGTTTTAGTATTTTTTCTGTTTATATCCAATCAAATCAACAAGTTATTTTCCATCTACAAATGTTGAATTAATAAAAACACTAGCACAATTTACGAAAACTGAATAGTTCATTTTTGCTAATTTTGGCAGGAAAATATTTATTTTTTTATCTGCTGGATGATCAAATATCATTAGTTAAGTATAATTAACCACTCTAATTATCCAGCCAATATCCTGAATAATCACATCTTTAATAGACCTCTTGCTTTGATAATTCCAGAGTCTTAGAGAAATTGTTTTCTCTGTAACGAATTAATAAATACACACTAGCAATATTTGAACAAAATTGGTTCTTTTTTGAGCAAACTATCATAATCTGATCTTGATTTTTGATGAATTTATAAGATAACTTACCTTTTCCGAACAATTGGTTATTTATAAACTAAACATTAATATTTTCGATGTTGAAGCCTAACTTGTAGATATATCAATTGTGATGGAATATGGACAGTTAGGAGATTTTATAGATAATTTGCTAAAAAAAATACAGATTTTAAAATTAATTCATGAGTCATCAAGTGGTTAATTAAATTCCCTAAAATTAGTTGACAATATAAAATTTCTTGGCGTTGTTTATTTACTGCCATATTTTTATTCCTATCTGTTTGAAAAATACTCGTAATGCTTATAGACCTATCTTCTGTTGCCTTCAGAAAGCAGATATGTCTAATAGTTTATGTATGAATTGT